>Ga0172373_10002505_pt1 | contig 27977 bp, 33 predicted proteins | sample Lak10m_2_FD_114546 | JGI IMG/M metagenome (GOLD analysis project Ga0172373, IMG submission 114546) | Freshwater microbial communities from Kabuno Bay, South-Kivu, Congo - kab_092012_10m | ecosystem: Environmental > Aquatic > Freshwater > Lake | place: Democratic Republic of the Congo...
CACCAAGTAGGTGGTGCCGCTATAGAAGGTGAAGTTATCCAAGCTGTTGACAATTTGATAATCCACGACAAAACCCGGAGCGGCCTCGACGGAAGTGGCGAATTGGATTTCGCTGTTCGCCTGACTGCGGGAAGCGGTGCGTCTGAGTGGGAGCTCTCTCTGGAGGGAGGCTTGTTTGCGGGGTTTCGTCTTGTTTGCTGGTAGTTTGCGCAACTCCTCCTTCGCGCTCTCAAGTTCCACCGATTCAATGAGGAAAGTGCGATTGCCCTGCAACGTTTCCCAACGCTTGGCGACAGGGATTCGAGGTTTTCGTTCGCGCGCAACCTCCGCTCGCCCTGCGACTCGGTTGTCGCGCCAGTAGTCCGGCATCTCGTCTTCCTGCTGATCAAAAGCGCGACCGTGGACCATCGTCATCTCACCTAAGCGCAGACTTTCGTCGACCAGATCTGGATTGAGCCTCTGCTGCCGATTGAGTGCATTGGTCTCTGTGCGTAGCACCTTTGATGTCTTCTCCGGTTGTGGAGCATCGGTGAATTCGGTCAGGACTTCCAATCGAGTTGTCTCGGCACTGAGCCCGAAGGCTTCTGGGCCTGGTGGAGTCTGTCGGAGGATCACATCTTGTTCGAAGTCACCCTCTCGCCAGGTATAGTGGACATCAGCCCTGAGGCCTTCGAATGCATCGCGGTAGATGATTCGGTTCGGAGGGATGATTTCACCGACGCTGTCCTTGCCCTCTGCGATCAAGACGCTGCGTCCGGTGGCGGCATCGTAAAGGCTAAGTCCTATGACATGACTGCGAAGGCGGATTCCACTCGGCATGGTAAGCTCGATGGCCCCAGCGGCATTGAGGTTAGCGGCGAACCGGACCTTGTGTTGACCTTGCCTAGCGATGGCTTCAGCTCCGTCCTTTTCGATCTCTTCCACAGACCGTTTCCATTGGTTGTCCTCCCAGTAGTGCATGCCTGGCCGTAAGTCTACGAATCGTCGACTCCCAGACAGGTTTGAGGCATGGGCAGGAACTCGATTTGGCTTTAAATCCACAATCTCGTGATGTGGCCCGCGCAAGAGTTTTTGATGGTATTGAGACTCGGGTGGCTTCGCTCTTGGATCGAATTGAGCCTCCTTAGTCGCTTTAGTTGCTCCAAAGAGCACGACCTGTGTCATGGAATACCCCAGCAGATGCAACAGCGCGAACCTCCAATACTTCACAATCATCCTCTCTTCGAGTGTTCATGTCGTGAAGCCGACCTCGTATGGTGAAGCCGACCTCGTATGGTGAAGCCGACCTCGTATGGTGAAGCCGACCTCGTATGGTGAAGCCGACCTCGTAGCCTTTAGTGCTTCCACATTTAGGAACTCATCCGTCTAACCATGTCAAGTGCGGTGAATGGAAAACAATGGCGTGGGTGTGTGAATTGTGATTTGGCCCGCGCCATTCGACCGTCCAAAACAGAGGCCAGTTAACGTTGGGGAGGATTCGCGGGCGCCGCATTTGTGGCTTGATTCGCGAGTTTCAACATTTCGTCCAGAGCGTATTCTTGAAGGGCGACGGTATCGGTCTGGATGTGAGGTGGAGTGGATTGCGACGCGCAACAGGAGGATTCACTATCGACTTGTGGTCAAAGCACCGGGGAGCTGGCGGGGGTGTCGGCGCTTCCAGGGGGGCGAGTGACATTTGGCCTTCGGAGGCCGGCAGAGATGCCGGCGCTCCCAGGGCGTGGAGGCCGGCGGGGGTGTCGGCGCTCCCAGGGGGCGAGTGACATTTGGCCTTCGGAGGCCGGCAGGGGTGCCGGCGCTCCCAGGGCGTGGAGGCCCGCAGGGGTGCCGGCGGTCCCAGGGTGGATGAGCCCCCATGACCCGACGCGCCACTTCCATTCCTCACCGTCGGCAGGCGTGTCGGGGCGCAAAGGGATCTTTAAACAGCCCTGCACGGTAGCGCAGCCCTTGTACGTCGGGCTACGTTCTTTGCGTTGGAACTCTTTTGAATTGTTAAGGCTTAGTCCTGCTTGAGGCGTGAATCGGCGGTGATGACGATTGCTTCGACGAGGTCGAGGCCGCGAGCGAGGACGGGATCGCGCAGTTCGGGGGGCTTCGGACGTTCGATGGCTGCGGTCCGTGAGGGATCGGAGGGGTCGTCTTGGAGGTTTTGATTTTCCTCCTTTTGACGGCGGACGAGGGTGGCTTCGTTGAGCTTTGGGGCGGGTTTTGCCGGTTGTTTTGTGGCGTTGCTGAGGCCGGCCTTAGCGTTCACGGGGGAGGCGTAGGGATCGGACATGAAACGGGATTCGTCCGCTTCTGGGAGGGAGACGGCGAGGTCGGGGAGGATGGGGGTTCCGACGGGGTGGACACCGAGTGCGGTCTTGATTTCGCCGGTGAGCAATTTGAGGCGGTCGCCGTTGCTGAGTGTGTAGGTTTGGTAGAGGCCCGCGGTTCCGGCAGACTTGGAGCCGATGATGACGGCGGAGCGTTCCTGTTTGAGCAGGAGTGCGAGCGCTTCGGCGGCTTCCTGAGTTTTGTGGTTGATGAGGATTGCGATGGGGCCTTGAGGAAACTCGGTTGGGATCGGGGATGGGGCGGAGGGGATTTCCTTTCCGCCGACGCTGAGGAGGGGAGTGGAGCCGGGGATGAAGAGTCGGGCGGCGTGGGCCGCTGCTTCGTAGTTAGCTCCTCCGGCGAAGCGGAGGTCGAGGACCACACCGCGCAGTTGGTTGGAGGCGCTGAGGGACTTCCATTCCGCGTGCAGCGAGGAAGGGAGAGAGGGGTCGAAGCGAAGGGCTCGAAGGTAGGCGTACTGGGTTTGGAACGATTTGCTGGAGGCGGAGGGCTCGGGTTGGCGAGAGGCTGGGTTTGAGGCCGTGGTGGCGTTGGTTTCCCAGAGAATGCGGTTGGGAAATTTGGTGATGAGTCGCTCGACGGCGACCTGGTTGAGCTCGGTTTCGGAGGAGAGGTGGAGGTTGGTGAGGATGAGGTCGTAGGCCTCTTTCCAGGGTTTGGTGGGGGTCGACGCTGGGGAGTCGGCGGCGACCTGGCGGGGTGTGGAGGAGATCCAAGCGGCGAGCCCGGCGGATAGGGAGAGGAACTTGAGGTATCGCATAGGTCCGAGCCAGCGGTTTCGGTTGTAGGATAGCTAGCTCACGGGGAGCGGTTTGTCACGCGGGGAACGCTGGGGTGATGCGATGCGATGAGGGGTTGCGGCTTCAGGCGGGCGGGGTGAAGCGGAGGCCTTTGGCTCCGATATCGCGTCGGAATTGCGCTCCTTCGAAGTGGATCCGGCTGACGGCGTCGTAGGCGCGGTCGCGGGCTTTGGCGAGGTCGGCGTCCCAGGCGGTGACGCCGAGCACGCGGCCGCCGTTGGTAGTGATTTGGTTGGAGTCGGTTCGAGTGCCGGCGTGGAAGACTTTGACGTTGGGGAGTCGGTCGGTGGTGGGGAGGCCGGATATGGGGAGGCCCTTGGGGTAGTTCCCGGGATAACCGGCGGAGGCCATGACGACGCAGACGGAGGCATCGGGGGACCATTGCAGCGGGAAGCGGTCGAGGGTGCCATCGACGCACGCGTTCAGCAATTCGGCGAGATCGTTTTGGAGGCGGGTGAGGTAGACTTGGGTTTCGGGGTCACCGAAGCGTGCATTGAACTCGAGCACTTTGGGGCCGGAGGAGGTGAGCATGATGCCGGGGTAGAGAGTACCACGGAAATCGATGCCTTCGTTTTGGCAACCGCGGACCCAGGGCTTGAGAATGGATTGTTCGACCTCGGCGAGCTGGGATGGTGAGAGGAAGGGGGTTGGGGAGTAGGTGCCCATGCCGCCGGTATTGGGGCCTTGATCGTTCTCGAAAACCTGTTTGTGATCTTGGGAGGTGGGGAAGAGTTTGGCGGAGCGCCCATCGCAGAGGGCGTGGAGAGAGACTTCGGTTCCCTCGAGGAATTCTTGGATCACGGCTTGGGAGCCGGCTTGGCCGAAGGCTTTGCGCACCATGATTTCCTCGATGGCGGCGGAGGCTTCGGCCATGTTGGAGCAGATGATGACTCCTTTTCCGAGGGCGAGGCCGTCGGCTTTGACGGCGCATCGGCCGCCGAGGGATTTCGTGAAGGCGAGAGCGGCGGCGGGGTCGGTGAACGTCCCGGCTTGGGCGGTGGGGATACCGTGACGCTCCATGAACTGTTGGGAGAAGACTTTAGACGATTCGAACCGTGCCGCACTTTGATTAGGGCCCCAGATGCGAAGGCCGCGGGATTGGAAGAGGTCGACGACACCGAGGGCGAGTGGGTTATCGGGGCCGACGACGGTGAGATCGGGGGATTCGCGGAGGGCGAGTTCGAGGAGGTCGGCGGGTTTATCGGCGCTGACGGGGTGGCAGAGGACGTTGGACTGATTGGAGAGCAGCCGTTCGGAGGCGATGCCTGCGTTTCCAGGGGCGCAGAGGATCTGGGAGACGCGGGTGGACTGAGCGAGCTTCCACACGAGCGCGTGTTCGCGACCCCCGGAACCGATGACAAGCAACTTCATGGGTCAGGAGTGAAGCAGGAAGAGGGCGGTGCTGAAAAGGTGGAAGTTCAGAGCAGTCGTGAGAGCGATGGGGCGTGGGAGTGGACGAGTTGGGTGAAGGTGGGATCATCGGAGCCCATGGTGAAGTCGGCGAACTCGAAACCTGGGGCGACGGCGCAGGAGACGAGCGAGTAATCGCCGAGGGGTTCTGCGGCCTGCCAGTGATTGGAGGGCACGACGTGTAGGGCCGGGAGATCATCGGCAGGCGCGCCGAGAGTTAGGTGTTTGAACGTTTGGGTGGAAGGATCCTGGAGGTGAAGTCTGAGCGGAGCTCCTTCAACGTGGATCCAGGCTTCGTCTGAGCGCACGCGGTGCCATCGGCTGACGGCGGACCGAGGCAGGAGAAAGTAGATGAGGGTGAGCGCGGAGCGCGATGGACGATCATCGTCCGGTTGGACCAGGGAGGACTGGGAGCGGAAGACTTCGCGGAAGAAGCCTCCTTCGGGATGCGGTTTGAGGTCAAGAGATTGGATGAGACCGGCGGCACGGTGGTGCATGTGGGAAGCAGCTATAGAAGGAGGGTTTACCAGGCGCGAAATGTTGATTGAGCAATGGGAGGTGTAGGCTTCCGCAGATGGGGTACGAGTTGTGAAGTCCTGCTCGGGGTGAGTGGATCATCAGGCGGGCTTACTCTTTGGTTCCGATACCCGGGTTATTGATTGAATCCGTCTTTGGTCTGAGTTAACTGAGGATCGTGGGCTTTTTGGATCGCGGGCTTCTCAGCACTAGGTCTCGATATTCGTCAGGAGTCAGGACGCTAAATCTGAGGATTCCTTCCAATTCCTGGGGCGTCAGTTCCGTGTTTACGACCTGAAGCACCCTTCGAATGCGTGTTGAAGGGGGGAGAGATTTCCAAGCAAGGGTCTCGATTCTGACGATTTTGAGATTATCGACGCTCGAGTCTGCCACATGCAGCTTGAACTTCTTGCCCTTGGGGAGAGCTGTTTGGACCACCCTGCGGATCTTAGTCTGCGGGAAAGTGGTCTCATTCGATTTTGCGATGCTCGTCTTCATGGTCACAGTTCTTTGAGGAATTGATAGAGTTGCTGAAAATGAGCGAACAGCTTATGAGCTTTGGAGTTGTCCAGGTTGGTGCGGTAACGAAGCTCGGGGTGCCATACTTCAACGAGCTCGCAGTAGAGTGCATCGACGGATGGTTGAGCTTTGATTTCCGCCAACACTCCTGATTGTTTGGCTAGAAGGTCCCAATCATGGATCTCAAGGTTGGAGGGTAGGTAGGTTTGATTCTGGCGGTCACAGTAAGCGAATTTCAGCTGGCACTCGATCGCGTAGCCAGCCATGTAAATCGCAGCTTGATAACGATTGCCGCGTATCAGGATATCCGCATCATCAAGCCTTTGCAGACCCACCTCTCGAAACTTCTTTCCTCGGGTTCCACCCTTGGGTATTTGGCGACTGAGCCGGTTCATTGCAACGGTCTTGGTCTCGTTCCTCCGCCAGATCGGCTAGAGTTTGATTCATCATGGAAAGTCACCCGCTTCCTTCTTGAACAACACGCAGAGGTTAGCCGGACTGAAAAGGTTTTGAAAGGTGGATTTCGTGATCTGTGTCACGTGTTTGATGCACACCGTGAGCAGTGGGGAGTCGCGGTGCGACCTTCTTACCGCGAGGTGGGGCGGAGTCGGCGGAGGCCGAGGAGGGCGAGGGTGATGCCGGAGCAGGACCAGGCGAAGACGTCCCCGTGGCGGGTGTAGAAGGTGAGCGACCGTTTTACGCCCGGGCCGAGGGTGGGGATTCGTGCGGTTTTGATCCCGGCGCTGTAGATATCGTTGGAGTCGTCGAAGTGAACCGCATGTAATCTTCCGGCGGGATCGATCCAGCAGGTGAGGCCGTTATTGGTGCAACGGATCAGCGGGATCTGATTTTCGACGGCTCGGAACACGGAGGATGCGGCGTGTTGCCATTGCGCGGCGCTTTCGCCAAACCAACCGTTATTGGTGAGATTAACGAGGAAGTCGGTGGAGGCATCGACACAGTCCCGTGCGGCCTGTGGGAACACATCCTCGAAGCAGATGAGGATTCCGGCGCGGAGGTTGAGGGGTTTGATATTGAACCAACCGGGCTCGGTGCCGGGTTCGAAGCCACCGTCGATGGGGGTGACATAGCGGAGGAAGGGGAGCCAGCGGCTGAGGGGGACGTATTCGCCGAAGATGACGAGGCGACGTTTGCGGTAATCGCCGACGAACTCACCGGAGGGCGAGATGGCGAAGGCGCTATTGAAGTAGAGTGCGTCGTTGGGATCGGGGGTTTGGCGATTCGGTTCGGCGTCGTCGGCTCCGAGGATCATCCAGGTCTGAGATCCGGCGAGCAGATTGGTGATGGTTTGGTAATTGAGAGGGTCGTAGCGGAGCAGGTTGGGGGTGGCGGCCTCGGGCCAGATGAGCAGGTCGGGTTTGGTGGCGAGGGCGATTTGAGAGAGGCGGATGAGTTTGGCGAAGCGGTTGGTATTTTCTTTGGGATCGAAGATGAGATTTTGGGGGATGCTGGGTTGGACGAGAGCGATCTGGAGGTGGGTGGAGGATTGGGGGGAGTGGGCGATTTGGTGGAGGCCGAAGAATAGAGTGCCGGCGATGGCGAGGAGAGGCAGGGCGAGGTCGGCGAGGAAGGCCCAGGCGTGATTGGAGCCGAGGAAAGGCTTGGGGTCGGTGCGATCTGTCGATGCGGTGTTGGTGTGGGTGGGGAGGGGTGCGAGGAGGCGGGAGGAGGCGCAGGCCAGGCTGGAGGAGAACCAAGCGACGAGGAAGGAGACGCCGTAGACGCCGGTGATGGAGGCGATTTGGATGAGGGCAATGGACTGATATTGGGAGGCGCCGAGGAGATTCCAAGGGAAGCCGGAGAGCAGTCTGGAGCTTGCGAACTCGAGACTGGTCCAGGCGACGGCGCAGACGAGAGCCCATGAGGCACGTTGGTGCCAGGGAGTGGAAGCGAGGCCTTGGATGAGTGGAGATAAGCGGAATGAGAATGGGAATGGGAACTGGAAGGGAGGGGAGAGAGGAGAGTGGAGTTGGTTGAGGTGACGGGTGGCGGGTGGTTGGAGAGCCCAGCAGATGGAGACCCAAGCGGCGGGGAACAGAGCCATGTAAGCGCTGAGGGCGAGCCAGCCGGCGACGGCACCGGCTGGGAACGGAATGAAGAGGAGCCAGTGAAGGGAGATGAGATAGTGAACGAGGCCGGCGAGAAAACCTTGGAAAAAGATGGAGCGCGGCGAGGAGGAAGCGGAGCAGAGTAGGAGGGCTGCGGGGGCGAGCCAGGCGAGGGCGGGGAATTGGAGCTTAGGAAACGCGGCGGCCCAGAGGAGGCCGACGGCCAGAGCCGTGAACGGGAGACGGCGTAGGAGGGGCAGGAGAGGCATCCGAGAGATCGGACTACGGGCTTGGGAGGAAGTGAGTGGTCGGGCGAGAGGCGCTTAGGATCTAGAAATAAGCGATGAGATCGTCGAAGGCGTGGGAGACTTCGATGGGGTGATCGAGTGTGCGAAGAATTTCGCGGGTGAGGTTGATTTTGGAGGCGAGAGCCTGGTCATCGTGCATGGGGTCGTGATGGGGGATGATCCAGCGTTTGGCGTTGCAGAGTTTGGCGAGGAGACAGGCGTTGCTGAGCGAGGAATGGCCCCAGCCGACCTTGGAGACGTATTCGGCGTTGGTGTATTGCGCTTCGTGGATGAGGAGGTCGACACCTTTGAGAAAGCGGAGGAGGGTGGCGTGGGTGCCTTGGGGGTCGAGCAGGTGCGAGTCTTCTGTGATTCCGTGTGGGGCACCTTGGTAACCGGCGAGGAACTCATTATCGCTGACGTATCCAACGGTTCGGCCCGCCCAGGAGACTTTGAAACCGAGGGTAGCGGCGGGGTGGTGAGTGGATTCCCACTGGATTTGGAAGCCGTTGATGGAGATGGAGGAGCCTTCGAGCACTTGGAAGTCGATTTTGGCGCGCATATCCTCGAACTGAACGGGGAAATAGTCGCGATCGAGCTGTCCGCGGAAGATGGATTTGAGATCTTTTCCGAACCCTGCGGCCCCGTAGATGGTGACTTCGTTACCGGGGATATAGAGTGGGGCGAAGAAGGGGAAGCCTTGGATATGATCCCAGTGCGTGTGGGTGATGAAGAGATTGATTTTGCGCGGGCCGGAGCGGGCGAGTTGGATGCCGAGGTCGCGGATACCGGAGCCGGCATCGATGACGAAGAGTTCGTCTTCGACACCGATCGAGACACAAGAGGTGTTTCCGCCGTGGCGGACATAGCGAGGGCCGGAGACGGGAATGGACCCGCGTGTGCCGTGGAAGTGCACGTAGGGGTGTTGGCCAGGGATGGTTGGTAGGTAGGGGCCGGGGAGCGCTTGGCTCGTGACGTCTTGGCTCACGGTCATATCGTGATTCTCTTAGAAAAGTTTGCTCACCCGCCCTTCGCTTCTCGGGACATTCGGAAATCGGGCTTAACAACCCGTCGGATTCTGCACATTTTTGCGACGGTAGGCACTCGGTTTTCTTCAGCGATGGAGGTTGTGTATCAAAAAGGTGTGGGTTTGGAAACCTGAAATCTCTGGAAATCTGACATAGGGTTTGCGCCTGGGTAGGGGTATCGGTAGGATGCTCAGCATTCCTAACTGAATTATAGCCCTGACATGAGCTTGGGGAGAGACGCGAGTTTTTTTCGAGCGCAGGGTTTGAAGACCTCCTAATTCTATGCAAACGAGAACCCTTGGAAAAAGTGCGTTGATGCCGAGCTGCCTAGCGTATGGGTGTTGGAGGATCGCGGGGCCCGGGGAGACGAATGAGATCACGCATGAGCGAGCGGAGCATGCGCGGTTGTCGGTGCGGACGGCCTATGAGGCGGGGTTCAATTTTTTTGATCATGCGGACATTTATTCGCATGGGTTTGGGGAGGAGCTATTTGGGCAGGTGCTGAGCGAGGTGAGTGGGATGCGGGAGAGGGTATTGATCGCGAGCAAATGTGGGATTATACGAGCGGGCACTCCGGATTTGCACAGCCCTTATCGGTATGACTCATCGGCGGCTCACATTGTCGAGAGCTGTGAGGGGTCGTTGCGGAGGTTGGGGGTTGAGACGATTGATGTCTATATGATCCATCGCCCTGATTTTTTGGGGCATCCGGACGAGATTGCGGCGGCGGTGATGCAGCTTCGGCACGAGGGAAAGATTCGAGAATTTGGGGTGAGCAACTTTCGGCCTGATCAGGTGCGAGTGCTTCAGAAGGCGTTACCTTTTCCGATGGTGGTGAACCAGGTTGAGATCAGCTTGATGAAGTTGGATGCGTTTGTGGATGGGACGATTGACCATTGCATGTTGGAGGGGGTGACACCGATGGCGTGGAGTCCGTTGGGAGGTGGGCGGCTGGCGGGGCATGAGAGTTTGACGCTGACTACGGCGGACCACGGGCATCGGGGCAAGATTCGGGACACAGCGGACTATGTGGCGCGGCACCACGGGACGACGCGGAGTGCGGTTTTGATTGCGTGGCTGTTGAAGCATCCGTCGGGGATATTGCCGGTGATAGGAGCGACGCAACCGGAGCACATTAAGCAGGCGGCCTTGGCGTCGACGATCGATCTGTCTCGTGAGGAATGGTATTACCTGATGGAGGCGGCGAGGGGGCAGCGGTTACCCTGAACCTAAAAAGGACGATGACGAGGAACGGAGGGTCACTTGGTTCCATCGTCCGTACGCGACCGTCTTGAGGTGGAAACTTTGCGCACTGGGCACATGAACCGCGGCATCGCATCGAGAGAGGGGGAGCCGGCAGGGGTGCCGGCGCTCCCGGGGCGGAGGGGTGCCGTGTGGGGGCACACGGCCTACAGGGCGGGGGAACAGGGGGGCGGATCGAGGGATTTTGGACAGGAGGTCGAGGCGGAGCCGACAGGGGTGCCGGCGCTCCCAGGGCGGAGGGGTGCCGTGTGGGGGCACACGGCCTACAGCGTGGAGACTGGGATGACGGTTTGTGGGCCGGATTGTCGTGAGTTGGAGGAGCTGGGGCTGAGACAAGGTGCTCGATTGGGTTGGGGATGGCGGGGGATGGAGTGGGCGGTGGGCCTTGTGATGTTGGTACTGATGGGTGGTGGTGGTGGGTGTTTGGAGGTTGAGGCGGCGACGGTCTCGGCTCGGGGACATTGGGCGTTTCGAGTGCCGTTGCGACCCGTGGTGCCCGGATGGGAAGCCGTGGGTGCGGGTGGGGCCGTGAACCCTGTGGACGCTTTCATTGAGGCGGAGCGGCGTCGGCAAGGACTGAAGGCTCAACCTGAAGCCCCCCGAGAGGTGCTGGTGCGTCGGTTGTATTTGGACTTGGTTGGGGTTCCGCCGACGTTGGAGGAGCTGAAGGGGGCGATACGGTCGGTGTCGGCGGGGTGGTATGAAGAGCTGGTGGAGCGACTCTTGGCGGATCCGCGGCATGGGGAGAGGTGGGGGCGGCATTGGATGGACATTTGGAGGTATAGCGACTGGTGGGGTTTGGGGGATCAGCTGAGGAACAGTCAGAAGCACATTTGGCATTGGCGTGACTGGATCATTGAATCGTTGAATCGGGATGAGCCCTATGACCGGATGGTGCGGCTGATGTTGGCGGCGGACGAGCTGGAGCCTCGGGATTTGGCGTCGCTTCGGGCGACAGGTTTTCTGGCGCGCAACTGGTTTTTGTTCAACCGAAACCAGTGGATGGAAGAGACGGTGGAACATGTGGGGAAGGCGTTTCTGGGGTTGACGTTGAACTGTGCGAAATGTCACGAGCACAAATATGATCCTATTGAGCAGACGGACTTCTATCGGATGAGAGCCTTTTTTGAGCCTTACCACGTGCGACTGGATGCGGTTCCAGGGGAGGTGGATTTGGGCCGGGACGGGATTCCCCGGGTTTACGATGGGGAGCTGGGCGTGCCGACTTATCGATTTATCCGGGGGATGGAATCCCAACCTGACACAAGCGCGGCGATGGTCCCGGGGGTGCCTGAGTTTTTTCCATTTCGGGAGCTCAACATACGGCCGGTGGCTTTACCGGCGGAGGCCTTTGAGTCGGCACGACGGGGGTGGGTTTTGGAGGATCATTTGAGAGCTGCGCGGCGAAAGTTGATGATGGCTGAGGAGCGATGGCAGAAGGCGCAGCGTGGAAATGGGGGAGTGAACCCTGAGGTTGGAACGGAGCTGGAGTCCTTGAAAGTGGCGGTTGCGAGGGCGGAACTGGAGAGTGTGGAGCGTCGAGTGGCGGCCACGAAAGCGATGTGGGCCTGGAAAGACTCGGGGATGAAGGATGGAGCTTTGCGGAAGACTGCTGAGCAGGCGCGGGAGACGGCTGTGCGAGCGGAACGTTCGGTGGCTGTGGCCCTGGGGCGGCTGGGTGTAGCGGAGGGCGAGGCGAAGTTGCGTGCGGCGGATCCGGGTCGGCGGGAATCGGTGGAGGGCGAGCTAAAAAAGGCACGCACCAAGCTGGAGGAAGCGACGCAGCGGATGGCATTGCCGGTGAAAGCGGATGAGCGCTACATGGGGTTGGATGGGGCGCGGTGGACGGCGACGAGGTTCAAGAACTCGAGCGCGGACGATCCTGAGGTTAGGTTCGGACCTGTGAGCACGGGACGGAGGAAGGCGTTGGCGGAGTGGATGACGGATCGACGGAACCCGTTGACGGCGCGGGTGGCGGTGAACCATGTGTGGGCGCGGCATTTTGGGGAGCCCTTGGTGGGGACGGTGTTTGATTTTGGCGCGAAGGGTGCGCGCCCGACGCATCCGGAGCTGTTGGATTGGTTGGCGGTAGAATTTATGGATCGAGGTTGGAGCCTCAAGCATCTCCATCGACTGATGGTGACCTCGGCGACGTATCGCATGACGTCGTCGGTGGTGGGTGGCGAGTCGAGCATGGCGAAGGATCCGGATAACACGCGATGGTGGCGGCGTGGGTCGGTGCGGGTGGAATCGGAAGTGGTGCGGGACTCTTTGTTGGCGTTGTCGGGTCAGCTGGAAACAACGATGGGCGGGGCATCGGTGGGGTCGGCGGAGCAAGCTGAGTCGAGGCGGCGCAGCGTGTATTTTTTCCATTCGAACAACGAACGTAACCTGTTACTGACGACTTTTGATGGGGCGATGGTGAAGGAGTGTTATCGGCGGGATCAGAGCATTGTGCCGCAGCAAGCGTTGGCATTGAGCAACGCGAAACTGGTGAGAGACTCGGCGGAAGCGATCGCGAGGAGGCTGTCGGCAGACGACGTTCGAGAGGAGCGATTTGTGCGGGACGCCTTTGGGTTGGTATTGGGGATGGTGCCTGGGGAGGAAGAGGTGCGAGCGAGCGTTGAGGCACTGGGGGAATGGGGGCGTCAGTTCAGTGGAGAGGCTGGGGGGAAGATTCGAGCGCGGTCCCAACTCATCTGGACGCTGTTGAACCACCATGACTTTGTGACGGTGAGGTAAGATCATGCGAACCACGAGCATTGAGCGGGAGAGATTGAGAGTCGGGGTAGGCCGGCGCGCATTTTTGGCGGACTTGGGCATGGGATTTACGGGGTTGGCATTGGGCGCGATGCTGGGGCGAGATGCGGTGGGGATGGAGGCGGAGTGGCGTCCGCCGACGGGATTACCGCACCACAAAGCACGAGCGAAGAGTGTGATTTGGCTTTTCATGAACGGAGGGGTGAGCCACATGGAGAGCTTTGATCCGAAGCCGATGCTGACGAAGTATGCGGGGAAGACGATAGCGGAGACCCCGTTTGCATCGGCGCAGGATCCGAAGAAGCTTGCGATTGAGCGGTTGGTGGTGCCGGACGCGAACGGCAACCAGCGGAACACACTCTATGGGTTACAGGTTGGATTTCGGAAACATGGGCAGAGCGGGATTGAGATGAGCGACTGGTTTCCGCACATTGCGCGGAATGCGGATCGATTGGCGGTGGTGCGGTCGATGTGGACGACGGACAGCAACCATGGGGCGCAGACGCAGTTTCATTCTGGGCGTAACATGTTGGATGGGGACTACCCGACGTTGGGGGCGTGGGTGCATTACGGGTTGGGCTCGTTGAACGACAATTTGCCGCAGTTTATTTCGATGGGGACGAGGGAGTATTGGAACAAGAAGGACGGGCACTATTTGGGGCCGGCGCATGATGCGGTGCCGTTGCGTGTGGATCCGTCGAATCCGTTGGACTACGGGCGGCCGGAGCGTGCATTTGGAGCGGAGGCGGAGCGGGTGGGGCGGGAGCTTGGTCGGAGGTTGCACGCGTTACGCGGGGTGGAGTATCCGAAGGATCCGGCGTTGGCGGCGCGTGTTGCCTCGTATGAGTTAGCGTATCGCATGCAGACTTCGGTGCCGGAGGTGGTGGATTTTTCGAAGGAGAGCGAGCGCACCCGTGCGCATTATGGACTGGATCTGCCGCATTGTCGGGAGTTTGGATCACAACTGTTGGCGGCGCGCCGGATGGTGGAGCGAGGCGTTCGATTCATACAGATTCAGCATGGAGGTGGTGGGGCTGGGGCATGGGACGCGCATGGAGGGTTGCAGAAGAACCATGCGCGATTGGCCTTGGAGGTGGATCAACCGATTGGTGCGTTGTTGGAGGATCTGGAACAGCGTGGGCTATTGGACGAGACATTGGTGGTTTTTGCGACGGAGTTTGGTCGGACGCCGGGGTCGCAGGGAGGGGATGGGAGAGATCATCATATTTTTGGGTTTAACGTTTGGATGGCGGGTGGGGGGCTGAAGCGCGGAGTGGTGCACGGGGCGACGGACGAGATCGGATTTCACGCGGTGGACCATCCGCATTATGTGACGGACATCCACGCCACGATATTGAGGCAACTGGGCTTGGACTCGCGGCAGCTTGAGGTACCGGGTCGGAAGCGGCTAGAGATCGACCATGGGGTGGCGATTGAGGAGATTATTGCTTAGGGGTAACCATTCGGAGCATGGGCAGGGGATGTATCGCGCAGAGCCGCTGAGATCGCGGAGGGAAGCCAAAGATGGTTGTTTTTGCTCCGCGAACTCTGGGTCTCAGCGCGAGAATAGTTGGGAAGGCTTGGTGTCTCGCAGCGGGGGAGGAGGGGGGACTCAGCGCGGAGGACGCAGAGCATGGGCAGGGGATGTGTCGCGCAGAGCCGCTGAGATCGCGGAGAGCTGACGAAGGCGGTTCATTTTTGTCCCGGCATCACGACGGCTTAGAGGGTTGGGGGGGCTGATGATCCGGTGGCTTTGGGCGCGGGGGGGTCGGCAGGGGTGCCGGCGGTCCCGGGGTGGTGGTGGAGATTTTTCTTGAGAACTGGATCGAAGACTTCCCTTGGAGGGGTTGGTTGTGGGAGGCTGTGATCATTCACTATGAAACCTGTCGATATCCAGCTGATCATTTTGGCGTGTGTGGCGGTTGCGGCGCTTGTGTTGCTTGTGACGCGATTCAAAGTGAACGCGTTTATCTCGTTATTGTTGGCCTCGTTGGTGGTGGGGGTGGGGGCGGTGGTGAGCGGGGTGACGGTGAAGGAATCGGGGCAGGTGGTGGCCTACAATCTGTTGGGAGTGATGAAATCGTTTGGGGACGGTTTGGGGGCAACGATGGGAGGGATTGCGGCGGTGATCGGGCTGGGGACAATGCTGGGGAAGCTGCTTGCGGAGTCGGGAGGTGCGGAGGTGTTAGCGAAGCGGTTCGCGGCCTTTTTTGGGCCGAAGCACATTCAGTGGTGCATTATGGCGTTGGCCTTGACGGTGGGGTTGACGACTTGGTTTGCCGTGGGGCTGTTGCTGCTGTTGCCGATCTTGTTGACTTTGACCCATGAAACGAAGCAGCCGTTTTTGCGACTGACACTGCCCCTGTTGGCGTGTTTGTCGGTGATGCATGGTGTGATGCCGCCGCATCCGGGGCCGGTGGTGGCGGTGGATGCGCTCAAAGTGAGCATGGGGTATGTATTGTTTTGGGGGTTTGTGATTGGGATCCCGGTGGCGGGCATCGCGGGGCCGCTGTTCGCGAAGCTGGCGGCGAAACGAGTGGAGGCGAATCCACCCGCTATGGCACGTCGCGATGCAAGTTTGAGTGCGGGGCTGACGGCCCCAGGATTTGGGCTCACGCTCTTTTCGATTCTGCTCCCGATTGGTTTGATGCTGTTGGCGACGGTAGCGGAGTTGGCGTTTCCGAAGGGGCATGCGGTACGGAACGCGGCGACGTTTATTGGAAACCCCACGATCGCGCTTTTGGTGTCCGTCTTGTTTGCGTGTTGGTCTTTGGGGACGGGTTGCGGATATACGAAAGCGCAGGTCTTGAAGTTTACGGAGACCTGCATTGCCGGGGTGGGGATGACGATGTTGGTGGTGGGCGGTGGCGGGGGATTTGCGCGGGTACTTCGGGATAGCGGCGTGGCGGAGTCGATTGGGCGGTTAGGCGAGCTGGCGCATATGCCGCCGCTTTTGTATGGGTGGCTGGTGTCGGCGTTTATTCGTGTGGCGACGGGTTCGGCGACGGTTGCGATCACGACTGCGTCGGGGTTGTTGGTGCCGGTGATGGCGTTGCATCCGGAGTATACCGAGAGCCAGAAGTCGCTGATTATTGTGGCGATTGGGTGTGGGTCCTTGTTCTTGTCGCATTTGAATGACGCGGGTTTTTGGATTGTGAAGGATTGTCTGGGGTTGACGGTGAGCCAGACGCTGAGGACCTGGACCGTGTGTGAGACGATCGTGGGCATCGCGGGCATGTTGTTGTCGTTGCTGGCCTTTTATTTGATCAGCGGCGGGTTGTGATTGTGTGCGGGGGGCTGATGCTTGATCGGGGGGATACGGATGCCTTGCAAGCGGCGGGTGGACTATTGGCGGTAGAGTGGGCCGTCGGTAGGGGAGCGGAGGTCCCAAGGCAGAGAGCTTCCCGAGGCCGGCAAAGGTGCCGGCGCTCCCGGGGCGGGGGGCTTCCCAAGGCCGGCAGGGGTGCCGACGGTTCCAGGGCGGGGAGCTTCCCAAGGCCGGCAAAGGTGCCGGCGCTCCCAGGGCGGGGGGCTTCCCGAGGCCGGCAGGGGTGCCGGCGGTTCCAGGGAGTTGGAACTGCCCTGGGTGTTTGATTGGTTTGTCGCGATTTGTCTATCCGGGCCATGGGAGGGTGGGGTAAACGGGATGTGAGCTTGGTATGACAAACTCTGAGAATCACCCGGTGGATCCGTCGGACGTTTCGCATGACGCGGAGGTATTAGAGCGGCTGGGGTATCGACAGGAATTGGAGCGTCGGCTCAGCCAGTTTTCTAACTTTTCGGTTAGCTTCTCGATCATCTGCATTTTGGCTGGGGGGATTAACTCTTTGGCGCAGGCGACGAGCGGGGCGGGGGGAGCTGGGGTGGGGTTAGGATGGCCTTTGGGCTGTATGATGTCGGGGGTGTTTGCGCTTTCGATGGCGCAAATTGCGTCGTCGTTTCCGACGGCTGGAGGGCTTTACCATTGGGCATCGGTATTGGGGAGTCGGTCCCTTGGATGGTTGACCGCGTGGTTGAACTTGTTTGGACTGATCACGGTGTTGGGGTCGGTGAATGTGGGCGCGTGGACCTTTTTGGTGGGGGCGTTTGGCAAGCCGTTGGGGATTGAGAACACGCTGGTGAACCAGATGATTTTTCTGGCGGTGTTGGGAGGGTTACAGGCGTGGGTGAACCACCGGGGCATCCGAGCGACGGCGCGGCTGACGGATTTCTCGGGCTATCTGATCTTGGTGACGTGCGTGGTCATCGTGGTGGTTCTGGGCGTGAGGATTGAACGGTGGGACTGGGAACGACTCGTCCGGTTTGAGAACTTCACGGGACCTGCGGGAGGGGATGTGTGGCCTCGGGTGAGCGGGGCTTGGCCGTTTTTGCTGGGGCTGTTGCTTCCTATTTACACGATCACGGGCTATGACGCATCGGCGCACACGTCGGAGGAGACCATGAACGCGGAGACGACGGTGCCGCGGGGGATGGTGATGTCGGTGGTTTACGCTTCGCTAGCGGGGTATGTGTTGCTGTCGGTGATGGTGCTGTCGATTCCGCGAATGGAAACGGCTGCGGGGCAGGGGTGGAACGTGTTTTTTTGGTTGATGGACGAGCGTAGTCCAGGGGTGATGCGAGCGGTGATTTGTGGTGGGATTTTGGTCGCGCAGCTTTTGTGTGGTTTAGCGGCTGTGACGTCGGCATCGCGGATGATTTATGCTTTTGCGCGGGACGAGGGTTTACCGTGTTCGGCGCGGCTGGCGAGCGTATCACCTCGATTTAAGACCCCGGCGTATGCCATTTGGACGGCGGCGATCTTGGCGTTTTTGTTTGTGTGGGGATCGTCGGTTATCACGGTTGCGGGGTCGACCGCGTATGCGATGGTGGTTTCGTGCACGGTGATCCTCTTGTTTATGTCGTGTGTGATACCGATTATGTGCGGGATGATTTCGGCGGGGACGGAGCGGTGGCCTGAGGCAGGGGCGTGGTCGATGGGCTTTGGGTGGTTTCGGTTTTTCGGGGTGCTTTCGGTGATCTCGATGATTGCCATCATCGTGCTTGGGGTGCGGCCGCCGAACGAGGCGGCTTTGGGGGTGTGTGCGGGGGTCTTGGGATTGCTGGCTGTTTACTGGTTTGGCTCTGCGGGCCGTCGATTTAAGGGGCCGAGGAGCGTGACTGCCAGCGCAGGGACAAGGCCACGGCCAGCGCGGACGCGATGATGAGGAGGGTGGAGAGCGCGTTGATTTCGGGGGTGACGCCGCGTTTTACGGAGGAGTAGATGAACATGGGGAGGGTGGTGGAACCGGGGCCGCTGGTGAAGAAACTGAGGATGAAGTCGTCGAGGCTGATGGTGAAGGCGAGCAAGGCTCCGGCGGCGACACCGGGTTGGAGGATGGGCCAGGTGACGAAGCGGAAGGTTTGAAGCGGGGTTGCGCCGAGATCGTGGGCGGCTTCTTCGAGGGAGCGGTCGAAACCGGCGAGACGCGCACGGACGACCATGGAGACGAACGGGATTTGGACGGTGACATGGGCGCAGACCATGGTTGGAAGGCCGGGTTGGAGAGCGGGGAGGAGAGGGCGGGCGAGTTCGAAGAAGACGAGGAACCCTGCGGCGAGGACGATATCGGGGACGTAGGTCGGCAACTGAGTGAGGCCATCGACAGCCCAGCGGGTATGACGCTGGATCGGGAAGCGGCTGAGGCCATAGGCGAGAGCGGTGCCGAGGAGAGTTGAGATCACCGTGCTGAAAGCTGCGAGTTGAAGTGTATTCCAGGAGGCGGAGCGGATGGCGTCGTTGGAGGCGAGTTGGGAGTACCAGCTGAAGGTGAGGCCCTTCCATTCAGCACCGTGCCGGGCGTTATTGAGCGACTGGAGAGCGACGACGAGGATGGGAGCGTAGAGGAACGCGAAGACCCCAAGGCCGAGCGCGAGGGAGGGTGACACGGTTGAGGATGACTGGCGCGGCATGTGTGATTAGGGGTTGGGCTAGAAGCTGTGCGCTGCGAGCCCATCCGATGAGTGGGATTCTAGAAAAAGGGGAGCCGCGAGGGAAGCATAAGGAGTGATTGCCAGGGAGGGGAGTGGGTCCTTACCTTGGTGGTATGCCAGATAACGAAGACCAGCGGGCGGAGCGTGGTTCGGTGGGCCCGGGAGCGCCGTCGGAGGTGCCGACGCGTGTACGGTATAGGGTTTTGGGGTTGTTACTCATTGCGACGGCGATTTCGTATTTGGACCGAGTTTGCATCTCGATGGCGGCGCCTTTTTTGCAGAAGGATTTGGGATTGAGCGATGCGCAGATGGGGATGGTATTTAGTGCGTTTACGTTGGCGTATGCGGTCTTTGAGATTCCGGCGGGGTGGATGGCGGACCGATTTGGGCCGAGGCTGATGCTGACGCGGGTGGTGGTGTGGTGGTCGGTGATGACGGCGGTGACGGGAGTGGCGTGGGGATTTGTTTCGCTGTTGGTGGTCAGGTTTCTGTTTGGAGCGGGAGAGGCGGGAGTGTTTCCGGGGTTATCGAGAGTCTACGCCCGCTGGCTGCCGGGGACGTGGCGAGGCAATGCATTTGGGTTGGCAGTGATGACGGGTTTGATTGGCGGGGCGATCACACAGAAACTGACGGCGGAGATTTTGGCGAGGACGGATGGGAATTGGAGGTTGGTATTTGGAGTGTATTCGTTGGCAGGTTTGGTATGGGGGGCAGTTTGGTATTGGTGGTTTCGGGATGAGCCATCGCAACATGGGAAGGTCAATGAGGGCGAGCTCAGGTTGATTGGGACGGGGGAACCTGAGATGCAGGGGGCGGTACCTTGGCGTTCGGTGTTTACGAACCGAGCGATGATCTTGCTGTGTGGGATGTATTTCGGGGTGATTTACGGGTGGTATTTTTTTCTGACCTGGATGCCGAAGTATCTACTGAAGACGAGAGGATTTGATCTGAAGTCGGCGGGATGGTTTGCGATGCTACCTTTGATCTGCATGGCGGTTGGGGTGGCGGGTGCGGGATGGGCGAGTGATGGATTGGTGCGTCGAGTGGGGCGGAAGTGGGGTCGGCGGATTCCAGGGTTGGTGGGGTTACCGATTGCGGCGGTGTTGGTTTGGATGGCATCGAGCACATTGGACGCGCGGGCGGCGGCGTTTTTGTTGGCGGCGGGTGCGGGGTTTGCGACGTTTGGAGTGGCTCCAGGTTGGGCGGCATGCTTGGAGATTGGAGGCGCGCATGCGGGCGTGGTGACGGGGACGATGAACACATTTGGGAACCTTGGGGGAACGGCGATGCCGTTGGTCGCGGGTCTGTGTTTGAAATGGTGGAACTCCTGGGATGTGCCGCTGATGACGGTGGCGTTTTTCTATCTCTTTTCGGCGGTGTGTTGGCTGGGGATTGACGCAACCGATCGCATTGGGTCGGGGGAAGATGAGGTTGTTGTTGGACGATCCGAAGGGGCGCGTTGATGAGGGAGAGTGAGTGGGGAGTGGTTAGCTAGAAAGGACGCTGTTCGGGGAAGAGTTGGAGGTGGTCGGGTGGGAAGTGTATGAAGCAGCGAGTGCCTGGGGTGAGATTGGAAGCGAAAGGGCTGGAGCTGGGCAGCCAAGCTTCGATGCGTGAACCGTTGGTCTCGAGAGTGAGGTGGGTCTCGGGACCGGCAAAGCTGAGGCTGGTGACGCAAGCGGGGGTGCTGTTGGTGGGCGGGGCGGAGGGTGAGATTTGGACTTGTTCAGGGCGGATGCCGACTGTGATTTTTGAACCGGGGCTGGGCGGCGAGCTGGAGTTCACGCTGGCACTGAGGGCGGTGAGCGGTCCCCAGGCGGAGTCGAGGCGGACGGTGGAGCCGTGGAGCGATTGGATGGTGGCGGGGAAGAGGTTGCACACCCCGAGGAAGGAGGCAACGAACGGAGAGCGTGGGGAGTGGTAGAGATCGGTGGGGGAACCGATCTGTTCGATCTCGCCGTGATTCAGGATGGCTATCCGATCGCTGAGCGCCATGGCTTCGTCTTGGTCGTGGGTGACGTGGATGAATGTGGTTCCGAGCTGGCGTTGCAGTGTTCGAAGTTCGGTTTGGAGTTCCTTGCGCAACTGGAGGTCGAGGGCACCGAGCGGTTCATCGAGCAGGAGCACGCGGGGTTGATTGACGATGGCGCGGGCGAGGGCGACGCGTTGACGTTGGCCGCCGGAGAGCTCGTTGGGTTTGCGAGCGGAGAGCGGGCGGACGCGGGCGAGATCGAGCACGCGATCGACTCGGGAGAGAATCTCGGGTTCGGGCAGGGATTTCATGCGCAGGCCGAACTCGATATTTTGGCGGACGTTGAGGTGGGGGAAGAGGGCGTAGTTTTGGAAGACGGTATTGACTGGGCGCAGGTGGGCTGGGGTTTGGGAAATGGATTTGGAATCGAGTTGGACATCACCGGAGTCGGCTTGTTCGAGGCCGGCGAGGATGCGGAGCAGGGTGGTTTTGCCGCAGCCGGAAGGGCCGAGCAAGGAGAAGTATTCACCGGGACGAACGGAGAGGCTGAGGCTGCGGAGAACGGGGGTGGAGTCGAAACTTTTGGACAGGTTGAGGACTTCGAGCCCCCCGGTGGCAGTGGATTGATTCATCACCGTTGTTTGAGCGATGAACCTCTGATAGAATGGGGAGGATGACAAGCTTCTTGATTAGCCTGTTGGGCGTGGTGACGGCGACGAACCAGGTTTTGGCGGCCAGCCAATTTGTTGCGGACAAGACGGGCATTCGGGTTCCGGTCAAGGTGGACCGACCCGCCAGCGCGGATCCGGTGGAGCGCGAGTATCAGAAGCTCTTGGACATGGACAACGAGGCGCAGTCGGAGGTGGACGACTGGATTCAGAAGGAGTCGGCGTTTGCGGAGAAGGGGGCGAGTTTGGCGAATGTGACGTTGAACGCGAGAATTGAGCAGCGCTTTGCACCGGTGAAAAAGGGGTATAAAGAATTTTTGGAACGGCATCCGGAACATGTGAAGGCGCGACTGGCGTATGGAAGCTTTCTGAACGACATCGGTGAGGAGAGGGACGGGGTGGCGCAGTGGGAGAAGGCATTGGCATTGGACCCGAAGAATCCAGCGACCTACAACAACTTGGCCACGTACTACGGGCATAATGGGCCTGCGAAGAAGGCGTTTGAGTATTTTGAGAAGACGATTGAGCTGAGCCCGAAGGAGCCGTTGTATTACCACAACTTTGGGATGTTGGTGTATCAGTACCGGCAGGAAGCGAAGGCGTATTTCAAGTGCGAGGAGCAGCAGGTCTTCGACAAGGCGTTGGGGTTGTATCAGAAGGCCTTGGACTTGAGCCCGAAGGATTTTCCGTTGGCAACTGATTTGGCGCAGACGTATTACTTGATCAAACCCTTTCGGACGGACGATGCGATTAAGGCTTGGGACTATGCATTAACCATCGCGCGGGACGACATTGAGCGAGAGGGGATCCAGATCCATTTGGCGCGGGTGAAGATGAATGTGGGGCGGTATACGGAGGCTCGGCAGCATTTAGGATTGGTGACGAACGCCATGTATAACGGTTTGAAGGAGCGGCTCTATAAGAACTTGGACGAGAAGCAGGACAAGACCACGAAGCAGATCGGGCCGGCGCTCTGAGCGTGGTGGCGGAGGCGGAAGTGGACGTGAGGTTGGAGAGGTGGAGACTGGGCTGGGGTTAGTTAAGGAAGCGGCGGAGCAAGAGATCGAAGGCGAAGAGGCTGATCATCATGATGCAGCACACGACTTTGCCGAGCGCGCCTCCGAGCAATCCCAGCATGGCACCGGCACCGGCTTTACCGGCTTCGCGTGTTTCGCGGCCGCCGGCAAGTTCTCCGATGAACGCTCCGAGGAATGGGCCCAGGATGATGCCGATGGGGGCGAAGAAGATCCCGATGAGTGCACCGAGCCCTGCCCCGGTCATGCCACGCCAGGTGGCTCCGAGTTTTTTCGCTCCGAGAAGGCCGGCCGCGAAGTCGATGGCGATCGAGAGGATCATGAGCAAAGCGAGGGAGACGAGGACCCAGGTGGAAGAGCCTTGGTTCCCGAAGTAGAGACGGTGGAGGACGGCTGCGGCGAAGACGAGCGGGGTGCCTGGCAAACCGGGAAGGATACTTCCGAGGAAGCCAATGAGCATGACAAACAGGGCGACGCCGAACCCGAGGATAAATTCCCAAGTCATGGCGGGAAACTAACTCAAGAACGTGGAGTTACCACTCGCAAAGGATAAAAATGTTGTGAACCAGGGGGACCGCGGAGCACGCGAGAGAGGCGGGGGGGAGCGCGGAGGACGCAGAGCACGGGCAGGGGATGTATCGCGCAGAGCCGCTGAGATCGCGGAGAGAAGGCAAAGATGGTTGTTTTTCCTCTGCGAACTCTGGGTCTCAGCGCGAGAATATTTGGCAGGGCTTGGTGTCTCGCAGTGGGGGAGGAGGGGGGACTCCGCGCGGAGGACGCAGAGCATGGTATCGCGCAGAGCCGCTGCCCTGCCACGCCATAGCCAAAGGCGAAGGCGGGAGATCGCGGAGAGAAGATAAAGGCGGTTCATTTTTGTGCAGAGAGAGAACTAATTTCATTCTTACTCCGCGCGAGATTCATTTTGAAGGTATGAGGTCCCACTGCGGAACACGCGGATCACGCGGAGGGGGGATTTTAACGCAGAGGGCGAGAGGGGGGAGAGGCGCGGGAGTGGGGTTCTTTTCTTCTTCGGCAGCGCTGTGGGTCTGCGTCTCGGTGGTCAGTGCTTGGATGACGGACAGAACTAGATCGGGCTCGGTGAACTCGGGGAAGCTCACTCTCAGGCTGAGCGACGGCTTCGGCGAGGTGGCTGGCGCTCTCGCGCACTTCGGCGTGTCGCTGGGTGAATCCTTCTTTGCTCCTGGATGGATGTTTCGCTGATTCCGGTTGGTTCCTCCAGCGGCCTATGGGTTGGTGGGTCTGCCGAACCCGCCCTCGCGAAGGGTCCGTCTCTACGGATTGAGTCGAGTAGCGGGGCCGAGGGTTCGGAGTTCGATCTTGAGGGTGGCGTCGGCAGGGAGTTGGGCCGAGGCTTCGACGGTGACCGGCGCTGAGTCGACGATGAGGTTCTGGGATTGGATGGGAATGCGGAATTGTTCTTTCCAGGAGGCATCGGAGACGATGGCTTCGGAGGCGCCGTCGAAGCGGATGCTTCCGCCTGGAGGGATGGTTTGGTTGCCGAGACTGAGCACGGCATGTGGGCCGACCTTGAGGGACACCTTGGGGGCGGGGGATTTGGATGTGGAACGGAGAATCCAGCGGAGCGGTTGGGGGTCGGTGGGATTATGGAAGACGAGGCGTGTGGGGGTGTTGGTGTTTCCTGGATGCACCCAGCGAGTGACGAACGCCTCCTGGAGTGTCCAGGCTGCAGGTCCATTGGTTTGGAGATGGAACTCGCGTTGGTTATCGCGGAGTTTGGCTTTGGCTTCTGGGGTGAAGGCCCCGGCCATGCGAGCGGACTCCCAGTGATGGATGAGAGCAAGAATTGCGGAGGTGGCTCCGAACTGACGGGCGGTATCGGCGGAGGAGGGGTCGGCTGCGAGTTGGGCAGTGCTGGCGAGGCTGGTCGCGAGGGCGAATCCGGCGTCGAAACCGGCGGCCCGAGCGAGCAACCATTCAGCGTCCTCGATGCTGGTATCGGCGCGCAGGGCGAACCAGCCGAGCATGTGGGGCATGAAGTTACGTTCGAACAGGACTTGGTTTTTGAATCGGTAGAGCGTTTGGCTTTCGCGGAAGCCGGCGTACCAGGGTTCGCCCCAGTTCATGCGCGTGTTAATGTGCCAATTGAAATGACCTGGGTTACTGGCGTCGTTGATCACGGCTCCGCGGACCTTGGAATCGAGGGCTTCGTACCACGCGTGAGTGAAGAGGGTTCGGCCGTATTGACCGTAGCCACTGGCCCAGTTTCCTTCGAGGCCGTCGAAGGAGAGCTGCCGTGCTCCGGTGTGATTGCAGAAATTGGCGATATTGCGGGCGATTTCGAGGGAGAGGGAGGCGTCGGAGAAGAACACTTTGTATTCGTGATCCAGCAGGCGAGCGATCTCGGCATTTTTTGGGTGTGCACTGGCGGTGGTGCCCCAAGCCCCCCGTTCGCAATCGAGCAAGCGCCACGGTGGGTTGGACGAGACGGAGGAGAACCGGATTAGCTCGTTGCCGATGCGCGCGGTGTTGAGGGCGGATTTGCGTGTGAACAGGGCTGGGTCGGCGATGGTGATGGTGGACTGGGAGGGGTCGGTTACTTCGGAAAGTGTGGTGGAGCCGATGGTCGCGAGCCGGGGATCGGGGGTGGGAGTGATGTAGGCATCGGAGGGGGTGATGAAATTGGAGAGTGTATGGAAGCCGATTTTGACTCCGGCGCGCTCTGCTTTTTCGACGCAGGTTCGGAACCCGTTCCAACCCTTCGGGAAGAGGTTGGGTTTGAGTTCGAAATGGCCCCACTTGGAGAAGGGCGAGCTGTGGTAGAGATAGCGGAGGCCGGCGCGACGGGTCATTTCGATGGCGCGGTCGACAGTGCTTTCGCTGAAATCGACGATGAGATAGGAGGCGGAGGCGAGGGGGGAAGTTTTAGCCCATTGGCCATCGATTAACGGGTGTGGGAGGCCTTCGGCGAGTTCGATGGCACCGATGGTGGGGAGAGCTTTGGGTTCGGGGCAAACGAAGAGCGCGATGCGACTCCCTTTGATACCGCCATCGGCGTAGGGGAGGACGCGGTAGCGGTCGTGGCCCCAATTGGGAAGGAACCGTTCGGAGGATCGGTTGCGGGAGTAGGCTTGGAGCACGCTTCCGAAGGAGGTTTTGCGTGCAGTGTCGCCGCGGAAGCCTTGGCCTTTGAGAAGTTCGTTGGGCAGGTGGGGGTAGAGACCGGAGTCATCGGCACCGAACTCGGAATCCGCGTCATTTTCCTGAGTGGGGAAGCCACCGAGGGTTTTGGGGTTGAGCGCTTGGATACCGACGCCGAGGGATTGGTCGCGAACGACCCCGACGATCTCGCCGATGGTTTGGCTGATGGTGAGGGGGTATGGTCCCCAGAGGGCGAGTTCGATATCGGCGATGGGCTGTGCGTCGATCAGTTCAAGCGTGATGTGGGTAGGCTTGGAGACGATGGAGACGGAGGCGGTGGCCTTAGCCTCGGGGAAGTTGAGGGTGAGCCGGCTTGACGTGGGATTCCAGGAGGCTTGGGAGGGGGAGTGCCATTTGCCTTGGATGCGGATTTGGAGGACGGGTGCGGGCTGGTTGGGGGCGAGCAGGTTGATGGAGGGATCGGTGGAGGCGATGGCGCTGAACGCACCCGTCGAGTTGATATCGAAGGACGCGGTGGAGGTGCGCAGGGTGGCGATACCAGTGGCAGCTTGGAGATTGAGAACGGCGGCGAGTGCCAGGGCCAGGGCAAGGAACGGGTTCATAGCGACGATCTGAGACGTAACGATTGAGGAGGTTTTTAATGCAAGGGTGCGAAGGGCTAACGGTGCGGAGGAATAGAATCTATCTCCATGATGTATATGAATAGATTGCCTCGAAGCTAAACCTCGCGCACTGGGTCCATGAACCGGAGGGAGGGGAGAAAACGCCGTGTGAGGGCACACGGCCTACAGTGGAGGGCCGTTCATGGGCAGGGGTTGCCACGCTTAGGACGGCTCTTGCTGAGAGATGCAATGGAAGGAGCCGAGGCCCCAGATGAGGTCGGTGGAATCGACACCGACGACGGGGCGATCAGGGAAGCAGGCTTGGAGGATTTCGATGGCCTTGGGGTCGTTGGGATGGCGGTAGGTCGGAACGATCACCGCGGCGTTGGCGATGTAGAAGTTAGCGTAGCTAGCGGGGAGTCGTTGATCATCACGTTCGAGTCGGCCGGGGGTGGGCAGTTGGACGATGTGGAAGGGTTCGTCGTTTAGATTCCGGAAGGATTGGAGTCGTTTGAGATTGTCGTGGAGAATCTCGTAATTTTCGTCGGCTGGGTCCTGTTCGACGATGGTGACGATGGTGTTTTCGGAGACGAAGCGTGCGAGATCATCGACGTGGCCATCGGTATCGTCGCCGACGATTCCATCGCCGAGCCAGAGCACTTGGGAGAGGCCGAGGTAATCTTTGAGATAGGACTCGATTTGGGATTGGGAGAGATGGGGATTGCGATTGGGGTTGAGCAGGCAGGCTTCGGTGGTGAGGACGGTGCCTGCGCCGTTGACGTCGATGGAGCCACCCTCCATGACGATTCCTGGGTTGAAGAGTTGGAGGCTGCGGAGGTTGGCGACGTGAGTAGGGACGGCGTCGTCGAGATCGAATGGGGGGTATTTGCCGCCCCAGGCGTTGTAAGCCCAGTCGACGACCGCGCGTTCGGGGCCTTGTTGGGTGGAGCGCTTGAGGAAAATGGGACCGTGATCGCGGCACCAGGGTTCGTAGGCGGGGAAACGATGGAAGTGGACGCGGTTTGATTGGACGTGGGCGGTGGAGAGAGCGGAGCGGATGTCATTCTCCATGGCTTCGTTCCAGACATTGATATGGACGTCCTCGCCTTGAGAGAGCACGCGGATGAACTCCGCATAGACCGGGGGGACGGAGTCGTAGGCACCGGGGAAACTGATGCCGTCGCGGCGTGGCCAGGAGAGCCAAGTGGCGTCGTGGGGGGCCCATTCGGGAGGCATGGTGAACCCGAGTTCGCGTGGGGTGAGGATCTTGCTCATATCGTTGCGTCGCAGAATATCCGCAGGGGGCGGGGGCCAGAAGAAAATCTTTCGGGCTCGATGAGATTCGATGGCCTTGGAGCTAAACCTTCGCGCGTTGGGACCGTGAACCGAGAGGGGAGGCCACGCCGTGTGGGGGCACACGGCCTACAGCGGGGAGCCGGCAGGGGTGCCGGCGCTCCCAGGGTGGGATGGCCGAGGGGGGCACACGGACTGGGACGGGAGACGATGAGCCCGCCGTGTGGGGGCACACGGCCTACAGCGGGGAGCCGGCAAGGGTGCCGGCGCTTCCAGGGCGGGATGGCCGGGGGGGCACACGGACTGGGACG
>Ga0172373_10002506_pt1 | contig 27972 bp, 21 predicted proteins | sample Lak10m_2_FD_114546 | JGI IMG/M metagenome (GOLD analysis project Ga0172373, IMG submission 114546) | Freshwater microbial communities from Kabuno Bay, South-Kivu, Congo - kab_092012_10m | ecosystem: Environmental > Aquatic > Freshwater > Lake | place: Democratic Republic of the Congo...
ATTCAAATTGGCCCGATCAAACTGGGGGATTTGCGACAAGGCCGATGGCGAACGCTGAACGAAGCGGAGGTTCGGAGCCTGACATCGGGCGAGATCAAGGCAGCTCCTGAGCGCCCGGCTGTGGCTCCACGTCCGAAGGCACGTCTTTATCCCGAACCACGAGCTTCCCGCGCCGGCCAGCGACCCGTTTCGAGAGTCACCGGATGGCGACGGAGCGGGATGGAGGAACCGGCGCGAGCAGGTCGTCCATTCAGACCCGATGATGGCGGCGGAAAACCGGCCTGGCCGGAGAGGCGACCTGCGAGGCCTCAGACTTTTGCTGGAAACGCGGACGCTGCGAAGCCGACACCCGACCGGGATCGTGGTCGTGATCGGGTGGTTCGAGCCGACGACCGGGCACCACGAGCGCAGGGTCCTCAAACGGGAGGTTGGCGGGGCCGCGATGCCAAGTCGGCTGGGGCGCCGGAGAACCGACGCGGCCCCGGAGATTTCGGGCGTGGAGAGGATCGGCGTGAAGGCTCCAGACCCTTTCAGCGGCGGGATGAGCCCTTTCGAGGGGTGAAGACCCCACGGAGCGGGGGGCGTGAGGGACGGGACGATCAAAGACTAGGACGTGGCGAACCTCGGACGTCACGACCGGGACCGGAGCGGGCGCGGGGCGGGAAGTTCGACGGTCGAGGGCCTAGCGGGACACGGGCTGAGGGGCGGCCTGTCGCAAGGCGGGCGGGTGAAGTGGAGCCGCGTCGGCCTCAGGGAGCAAGGCCTGTGCGGCCTCGGCTACCGGAGCGTCGACCCGCTGGAGGGGCTCAGAACAGGCGGTCGAGCGGGCTTGGACGCGGGGGCGTGGACCAGTAGGAGGGTTGGTTGGGGGCGTGTTTGCGGTTGAGCAGATCTTTGCCGAGCGCCCGTAGGATGAGAGCGATGGGGAGGAGGGCGAGGCCGTAGACCAGAGCGAGCAGGATTTTACCGGTGAACCCTCCCATGACGGCGCTGAAGGTCATGGATGCTCGGTAGACGGGGCGCATAGCCTTTGGCTGGGCCGTTGCGAGCAGCGCGATGCCTAGCGAGGCTCCGAGCCCGAGCGTGGAGGCCACTGTGAGCCCTGGATGTTTGCGCATCCAGAGCGCGGTGAGCAGAGCGATGAAGACGCTAAGCACCCAGCCGAACTTGCGCCATTCACGCGGATCTTCTTTAAGCTTCAGTTTCACAGAATCGGCGGATCAATCCGGGACCGGTTCATGACTTGCCGGCAGGGAGGCGTGGGGTTGATCTTCTCGTTTCAAAAGGAAGCTGCCGATCACTAAACCATCCATTTTCGTATTGATCAGGCAGCGATAGGCGTCGTCGGGGCTTCCCACGACCGGTTCCCCGCGGACATTGAACGAGGTGTTGACCAACATTGGAAGGCCGGTCGACTGCTCGAAGGCATCGAGCAATGCGTAGGCGAGGCGATTGGACTCCGGCGTGACGGTTTGGACCCGTGCGCTGTAGTCGACGTGCGTGATGGCGGGGAGGGTGGAGTTGGGGAATTTGAGTCGAGCGAAGCCTGTCAGATTGTTGGGAGCTGGTTTTCGTAGCTCTTCCCGGACCGGGGCTACGAGCAGCATGTAGGGTGATGGAGCACTCAGATCAAAGAACCGGGAAGCGTGCTCGGCTTTCACCATGGGAGCGAACGGTCTGAAGGATTCGCGGAACTTGATCTTGAGATTGAGTTTGGACTGCATTTCGACGCTGCGTGGGTCGGCGAGAATGCTGCGGTTGCCGAGCGCTCGCGGGCCGAACTCCATGCGGCCCTGAAACCAGCCCAGCACATGGCCTTCGGCGAGGAGATTCGCGGTGTCTGCGAGCAGTTCCTTTTCGGGGAGTTGCCGATAGACGGCGCGATGAGAATCGAGCACTCGGGCGATCGCGGCATCGGAGAACTCGGGGCCGAGAAACGCTCCGTTCATCCCATCGGCGGATTTGACCTGTAGCGTATTGTGGGGTGGGGTGTTCGCCTTTGGGAGAGTTTGGCGTGGAGAGGAATATTCGTGCCATGCGGCGAGTGCGGCCCCGAGCGCGGCCCCGGCATCGCCAGCGGCGGGCTGGATCCAGAGCTGTTTGAAGATGCCTTCGCGGAGGATATGGCCATTGGCCACGCAATTCAGCGCGACTCCGCCGGCGAGACAGAGGTTGTCCTGACCGGTGACGTCGCGAGCGTGTCGAGCAAGGCGGATCACAATTTCCTCGGTGACCTCTTGGACCGACCGTGCGAGATCCATGTGCCGATCGAGAACTGGATCCTCGGGGAGGCGTGGAGGGCCGCCGAATAAGTTGTGGAACCGGTCATTGGTCATGCGAGAGCCGACAAGGAAGTCGAAGAACTCCAGATTGAGCCGGAAGGAGCCGTCTTCTTTGAGGTCGATGAGCTGATCGCGGATCGTTTGGGCATAGATCGGTTGGCCGTAGGGTGCGAGGCCCATGAGTTTGTATTCGCCGCTGTTCACTCGGAAACCGCAGTAAGCGGTGAAGGCGGAGTAGAGTAACCCCAGGGAATGAGGGAATCGTAGTTCGAGAAGCGGTGTGATTCCGGCGGGTGTCCCGGTGGAAAGGGTGGTCGTGGCCCACTCGCCTACGCCATCGATGGTGAGGATCGCTGCGTGATCGAATGGGGAAGGGAAGAAGGCGCTGGCGGCGTGGGCTTGGTGGTGGGAGGTGGCGAGGATTTCACTTTCGGGTGGTAGCCCGGGCAGCTCGTCTCGCAAGGTTTTGCGGATATCCAAACGTTCGGAGAGCCAGTTTGGCAGGGTTCGCAGGAAGGTGGAGAATCCCCTGGGGGCCGTGGTGAGGAAGGTTTCGAGCGAACGGGTGAGCTTCGGGATCGGTTTCTCGTGGAAGACAACGGAGGTCACATCTTGGATTCGGAGACCTGCGGTTTGGAGGCAGGATTGGACAGCGCGGGAGGGAAAGCGGTCGTCATTTTTTCGGCGTGAGAACCGTTCTTCCTGGGCGGCGGCCAAGATCTGGCCGTCGCGGACGATGGCGGCGGCGGAGTCGTGATAGAAAGCGGAGATGCCCAAGAATACCGGAGTTCGCGATGAGTGAAGGCGCTCGGACATCGGTGAGTTGCTGGGTCAGAGGAATGGGTACATGAACGGAGCGAGCACGGAACTGGACGAAAACAGCACGAGCGCTCCGAGGATCAAGAGCAGGAGGATTAGAGGCACCAGCCACCATTTCTTCTCCTGTTTTAGGAAGAGCAGGAATTCTTTAACCAGGGTCCACATGGGTTGAGTTGGAGTCAGGTCGGAGACCGGCCAAATCGGCTGAGGATGGGATGATGTGTTGTCCGTTGCATTGGATGCTGACAGTTCGACGAGCGTGGATATCAAGGCAAGCGAAAAATCGGGGCGTCGTGGCGGTGCAGGGCTGCTTCAGGGTCTTGAGGAGCGGCTTGCATGGGTCACCCGCAACCAGCGTCTGGCATGGCTCACATTCGGTTTGGACGTCCTAAGGGGAGCATGGTAATGACTGTCCATGTCATCGAAGACACTTTGCTCCTGCAGGGTCACAAGCGCGGTGAGGCTCTCGGATTGGATCCCGAACTGGTGTTCACGGGGCATTTCTTCTGAACACTAACGCCGCCCATGAAGCGAGGGCTTAAGGATCAGCTTAGAAGGGCGTTGTTCTTGCTGCAGAGATCCAAAACATTCAGGTCCGGCGTCCAGCTTTGCAACGCATACTCCAACCAACAACCAACGCACGTGATGAAACCAAAGAAGCTAAGAATCCGTAACCGCTACTCAATCGGGGAGTGGTATGGTACGGGGTTCGAGACGCTGTCCGCAGCAGAACGATTTCAACGTGCGAAAGTTGAATGCGACGCCAAGGCGATTCTTGGTGTAGCCTGTCCTTTTCAGAGGGACGCCAAGTGCAACAAGAAGGGCGGTGTTTGTTCGCTGAGGCAATATCAGCAAATCACAGACGGACCGGTTTTTGGAACTGGCCCGGTGATTACCACTTGCCCGCAACGGTTTCTCGAAGCCGAGACGATTTTCCGCTGGGTGGGAGAAACGCTTTTGCAAACTGAGAAGCCGACCATCCTCAGTGAGATTGGTTTTCTCGACCGCATGCGCCCAGATGAGTCGCCCAACGAAGGTGAAGATGATTCGCGCGATTTTATCGGACGCATTGACAATGTTCTTGTTCACCCGTCCCGCAACCCGATCGACTGGTGCGCGCTTGAACTGCAAGCGGTGTATTTTTCAGGCAAGAGCATGACCAATGAGTTCAATATGTTCGCCCTAGATCAATCGGAAGCGTTGCCATTTCCGGCAGGGAACCGCAGACCAGACTGGCGAAGCTCGGGGCCGAAACGTCTATTGCCTCAGCTTCAAACGAAAGTCCCAACCATTCGCACTTGGGGGAAAAAGCTAGCAGTTGTCATCGACGAGGGATTCTTTGGCTCGCTGGTCGACTTGGACCGAGAGCGCCATCTGTCCAATGCCGAGATCGTTTGGTTTGTTGTGGGCTATGATCCCAAACCCAATGGGTGGACGCTCGTCCCCCGTGAAGTGGTGTTCACGAAACTTGATGCCTCAGTCAAGTCGCTGACCGGCGGAACCCCACTCTCGAAAGAACGGTTTGAGGAGCAACTGCGGTTCAAGCTTGGAAAACAGAAAGCGGTTTAGCAGGTCCCTAATCCGACAGCCACGAGAGATCTTTCCCTATGAGTAGTTCGGTCATTTTCATGTGATGCGTGCTTTTCATTGCGATTGGCCGGCTTTCAAACCCGTGCTTCTTCGCAAGGGCCACGATTTCCGCGGTGTTGTCGTAGCTCATCAGGAAATCTCCTCGGCAGGCCGCCATCGTCGCAAACAAGTTTGCATGGTCCATTTGCCAAACCTTGTAGAGGCGTCGGGCTGCAACTGTGTAGGGAGGATCTATGTAGAATGCCGCTTCCGCGTCGGTCTTGTATTCCTCAATAATATCAAGGCCATTGCCTTCGACAAAAGTCATGCGGTCTTTCTGTTGGTTGATTTCACGGATGCGCCGGGCCAGCGTCTCGGGATACCAGCGTGAATTCAACCCACGTCCACTCTCTCCCGTCTTAATCAACCCCGCACCGTCCGCTAGAATCCCACCGCGTTGAACCCTGTTTCGTAGGATTGTCTGAAACGCCTTCTCTTGTATTCCCGGCGCGTTTTGTTTGAGCACGTAGGTTACATTTTCTAGTGTCAGGTCAAAATGAAGAATCTGTTTCGCCAGCCATTCAGCCTGCTCGTTCAAAACAACACGCCACACGGAAGCTACGGATTCGTCCATTTCTGCAAAAATAACATGCCGTGCCAACCCCTCGAATGCTGTGGTCAAACTCACGATGCCGCCGCCAGCGAAAGGTTCGATCAAGCGGGAGGGGCGTGTCTTTTTGCTTCGAAGCCAATCACGGATGTAAGGTACTAGCCAAGTCTTGCCTCCTGGATAACGAAACGGACTTCGTTGCGGAACGCTGGAGACATTTATGGGCTTGTCCGAGGTGTAAGAAACGCGCTTCGGCGGGACAACTTCCAAAACCAACGTGTTCGTATCCTCGCGCAGCACATAACTCCTTGATTCATCCAACCGGTGCGCGATTCTCAATAGATCATCAACGACCCTTTCAGGAACACGGATGACGGTTGTTTCGCGGGCATTCCACTTTTTGGGATAGGTTGTTGATGAGCGAGCCACGAGCTCATTTCATCAAATGTGGCCACAGAGTCAACCCTGTAACAGCGTGTATTTGCCCGGTTACAATGCGGTTTCTTCGTCAGGGCAAACGGCTGTGCGATGCCAGCCGTCTCAGCGAGTTTGAAACAGTCCTGGTGGTAGATTCGTGATGAGGCCAAAATTGGGGTGAGGCGAGTCAAGATTGGGATTGCGTCGAGGGGGTGTGGGCGTAGGGTGGACGATAACAAGAATCCTTTTCCCCCATTTCAAAACTTATGTACTTCGGGGTCGATTATCATCCGGAGCATTGGGTTTACCCCCTTGCTGGAACTGAGGAAAATCCAGAAGCGCGTTGGGAGCGGGACGCCCAGCTGATGGTATCTGCGGGGGTGAATGTGGTGCGCATGGGTGAGTTTGTTTGGGGGTTGTGCGAACGTGAGGAGGGGGTCTACGACTTTGCGTGGCTGCGGCGCGTGATGGATGTGTTGGGGCGATCGAACATTAAAGTGGTGTTAGCGACCCCGACGTCGGCTCCTCCGGTTTGGTTGGCGCGGAACCATCCAGAGATCCTGCCGAAGGACGAGCGAGGCATCACGCTTCGGGAGGGCACGCGCCGTGCGGTCTGTTTGAACAGCGATGTCTTTTGGAGTTACTCGAAGAAGATTGTGACGGCGATGGTGTCGGCACTTGGAGATCATCCCCAGCTGATCGCGTGGCAGGTTGACAACGGGATTGGGGGACACAAGACGGAGGCGAGTTTCAATGAGGAGAGTCGGAAGGATTGGCACGCCTGGTTGGGGGCTAAGTATGAGACGGTGGAGCGATTAAACGATTTGGTTGGGTTACGGTTTTGGGGGCAGACGGTGACGGAATTTGCGCAGGTCCCGATGCCGATGGTGACCCCGACGGTGCACAACCCGGCGTTAATGTTGGACTGGATGCGGTTCAGTAGCGACACGATTGTAGCTTACATCCGGATGCAGGTGGAGTTGATCCGTGAGTTGAACCCCAGCGTTCCGGTCACGACGAACCTCAGAGCTTTGTCGCGGAACTTTGACCACTTTGACATGGCGGACGTGTTGGATTTTGTGTCGTTGGATAGCTACGCCACGATCAAATCGAAGTCGGCGGAGAACGCGGCTGAGATCGACATGATGCGGTCGTTGAAGAAGACGGGATCGCGGACGCCGGATGGGGAGGAAGGTTTTTGGGTGATCGAGCAGAAGGCAGGCAACGTGAACTGGCAGGAAGTGAACTCGCTGGTTCGTCCGGGGGTGGTGCGACTCTTTACGTATCAACTCTTGTCGCGCGGCGTGACGGGTGTGTTGTATTTCTTCTGGCGGCAGCCACGCATTGGTTCGGAGAAATTTTATGGAGGGGTCTTAACCCACGACGGGAGAGGGGATAACCGGGTGTATCGGGAGATCAGCCAGATTGGCGAGGAAATGAAGCTGCTATCGCCGGTGTTGAGGGGGACGAAGGTGGTTGCGGAGACCTGCATTCTCTATAGCCATCCGAACGAATGGTCGTTGAAGATGCCGATGCAGCCGACCAAGCACTTTAGGCAGCGCGATCACATGATGCTGTTTTACAGCGCGCTGCACGACCGGAACATACCGGTGGACTTCGCTCGGCCGACGGAGGATTTATCCAAGTATAAGATCGTATTTGCGCCGTCGTTGCAGACGTTGGCGGCGGGGGAGGCGGATCTATTGAAGCTGTATGTGCAGAACGGTGGGACCTTGGTGAGCACCTTTAACACGGGATTGGTTGATGAGCATCACATCGCGCCGGACTCGGGATTTCCGCATGATTTGACGGACCTCTTCGGCCTGGAGGTGCCAGAGTTTGATGTGCTTCCGCCTGGGGAGGATAACCACATGGCTTTCAAGGGGGGCTTTCCTGCATCGCATCTCCATCCGGCAAAGGTGTGGTGCGACTTGATTGAGCCCAAGGGTTGTCAGGTGATCGCGACCTATGCCAAGGAGTTTTATGCGGGAACGCCGGCGTTGACTGTGAACCAATATGGGCTGGGAAAGGCGATTTACGTGGGGACGATGAGTCATCAACCGTTCTACTACGACTTGGTGGGGTGGTTGCGGGAGCAATGTCATCTGTTCTCGTTGCTGAAGGTTCCGGAGCAAGTCGAGGTGAGCATGCGTCAGAAGGATGACACGAAGATATATTTTTTACTGAACCACCAGAACAGTCCGGTGCGCATCTCATTTTACAAACCGATGCACGACTTCCTCACGGGCAACACCTTTACGGGCAACTACGACCTGCCTCCGCATGGGGTGCTGATCCTCGACGAGAAGCTCGCAAAGGTTTGACGCTAGGTGTCGGGGGCGCAGACTGGGGCGTGTGAGTTTTGAGTTTCCATTTTCGAAGCGGCCCCCGCTTTCGGCCAGCCTGCGGCTCTCCCCACGTGAGTTGGCATTGAAGGAGTGGCGACGGGTGGACCTGATGCCGGAGGAGAAGGCGTGGGCGGCGAAAACCGTTTCCACGGCGGACGTCTTACCGGGTGTGCTGAAGGGGATTCGCATTGAGCGTCGGCAGTCTGAAGCTGAGATCGTTCGAGTGTGGAACCATTTGGTTGATCCGCAGGTGACCGCGCACGCACAACCCACTGGAATTGCGAAGGGAACTCTGTGTGTGACGGTGGACAGCCACGTGTGGTTGGACGACATCGTGCGCTATCGGAGGCGTGATATTCTCACGCGATTGCAGAACAGTTTTGGCAAGGAATTGATCACGCGGATTTCGTTTCGAGTGGGGTGAGAACAGTGGAGGGGGAGTTGGTGGATCGCAGGATGCGCAACGAGTTGCCAACGACGATGATATCCGAGAGCCCCATGCTGAGCGCGCAGACCAAGGGGGACATGAACCCGAGGGCGGCGAGCGGAACGGCGGCGGCATTGTAGAAGAAGGCCCAGAACAAATTCTGTTTGATCACCCGTAGAGTTTGATTGGCGAGGTTCAGGGCTTGGGGAAGGGCTTGGATGTCGGAGCGCAGCAGGAGGATGTCCGCCGATTCGCGGGCGATGTCACAGGCTTGAGTCACGGCGATTCCGAGATTGGATTGTCGTAGAGCGGGGGCGTCGTTAATGCCGTCGCCGACGAAGGCCACACGGGCTCCATTCTCTTGCATCGCGGCGATGACGCGTACCTTTTCCTCGGGGGAGGCGGATGCGTGAACGTTTTGTTCTGGGATGCCGCATTCGCGTGCGATGGCGAGCGCGGTGCGCCGATGATCACCGGTGATCACGTGTGGTTCTAAGCCAGATGTCCGGATGGATTGGATCATGTCGATGGTTCCGGCTTTGACCCGATCTGTGAGGGCGATGGCAAGGCGTAGATCCTGACCTTGAGACAGGAGGAGCACGGTGGCCCCTTTGTCGATCCACTCCGATTGGAACGCCTCGGCTCCGGAGGTGTTGATACCCAACGAACGATGCCAATCCACCGAACCGAGGCGGACAGGGACTTGAGGTTGGTCTTGAGTCGTCGACTCGGATGCGGAGTCGACGATGGGGGAGGACGGTGAACTTGGACGGAGCACGGCTTGAACGCCTTGTCCTCGGCTCTCCTTGAAACCGTCGAGTGGGAGTCGTGCGGGCTGCCATCGAGCGATGGCTTGGCTGAGAGGGTGCGAGGAGGCGGAGGCGAGACTAGCGGCTAGGGTCTCGATGTTGGTAATCGAGTGCGGTGCCAGCGCGATTGGGGATGTGGTGATGGGGAGGGTTGCAACGACGGTGGCTGTGCCTTGGGTGAGGGTGCCCGTTTTATCGAATAGAATGGAGGTAATTTGACCTGCCTTTTCGAGGGCGATGCCGTCGCGGATGAGAATACCGCGGCGTGCTGCGGCGTTGGTTGCGGCCATGATGGCGACTGGGGTTGCGAGTCCCATGGCGCAAGGGCAGGCGACGATGAGGATCGAGGCGAAGATCACGATGCCCGTGGAGGTTGAACTCTCGAAGGTCATGCCGTGCCAGAGAAATGGTTGGAGAGCCTGATGTACCCTAAGGAGCGAACTGGGGGCAAGGATCCATCCTGCGCCTGCGAGGAATGCGACGAACACCACGCACGGAACAAATACGCTGCTCACTTGGTCGCCGAGCCGTTGGATCGAAGCACGACTCCCTTGCGCGCGCTGGACGGTGTCGGCGATTCGTGCGAGGGCGGACTTTTCGGCGGATGCCGTGATGCGGACGACGAGGCGGCCGTCGAGGTTCAGGGTGCCGCGGTAGACCGTTGAGCCCTCCTGTTTTTCGACGGGCATCGATTCGCCGGTGAGCATGGATTCGTCGGTGCTGGATTGCCCCTGAACCACACGGCCATCGGCGGCGATTCGGTCCCCAGGTTTGAGCACGATAATGTGTTGGGGACGGAGGGAAGAGGAAGGGACCTTGGATTCGGTGCCGTTGAGCAGGTTGATTTTGGTTGCTTGATCCGGAGCGAGAGACAGAAGACCTCGGAGAGTGCCTTCCGCTTGAGCGCTCATGCGTGATTCCAGCCAGTGGCCGACACTGACGAGGCCGATGATCCCCACGGCTTCGAGGAAGAAGAGATGGCCACCGTGGCCACCGAGCAGAAGCCAAGCACTATGGAGAAAGGCAGCGGAAGAACCGAGGGACACGAGGGTGTCCATGTTGGATCGGCCTGTTTTGAGTTGTGCCCAGGCTCCCTGGTAGAACCGTTTGCCACAGAGAACCTGCACGGCGATGGCTGTGATGAAGGAGAACCAGCGGAAGGTCGGATTGGAACCGAGATTGAGTGCCCATTCCCCGATCATCAGAACCAGGAACCCGCCTCCGGCGAGAACTAGGTTTAGATTCCAGCCTTGAGAAAGCCATGCGGTTGGCCGAGGGATCGATGGGGATGAGTTCGTCGATCCTAAGGCTGCGGGGTTGGACAGCTGCACTTGGGCGGGGTAGCCGGCTTTGGAGAGCGTGGTGGCGGCGAGGTCGGGTTGGCTGGTGACGTCGGAAGACCAGGTGATGAGCACGCTTCCGGCGTCGAGGTCGACTTGGACGGAATCGATCCCTGGAATGGATTGAAGTGCGGCGCGTGCTTTTTGGGCGCAGTTATTGCAGTTGAGCCCGCGAACCGAGAGTCGAGTTGGGCTTGTGGGCGGAGGGAAGGTTGGAATTGCGATAGGCCTGTCTGCCATGGATCGAGCATGCCCTGCTGGGGAGAAATCAGCAAGGACGCGACTCGGGTGGAGGGGGGGGGCACCGTGTTGGAGTGAGGAGTTATGGCTTGAGTGGGTCGACCGGGGGCAATGCCCTGCGAGGACGCGCGGCACTCATGCCGCTTTGGTGGGCGAAGTTAGAGGGGGCTCCTGAGAAGGTGGACGTGCTGGGTTGGAGGACGTCGAAGCGGCGTGAACGCTGCGGGCCTGGCGTTGGGCCTGGAGGACAACCGAGAGGACCTTGAAACGACTGTGGAGCGAAAGAGTTGGGAGGGAACCTAAAGGAAGCACTGGCGGAAGCAAATATTGACCTGACAGATCCTTCCTGAGTTCAATGAGGGATGGCCAACGACCTAATCATTGAAACCCTCGTGAGCGGCACTGGTAAACCTGCTAAGGTAGGTTCGACTGTGACTGTGCATTACACCGGCTGTTTTACCGACGGCCGAAAGTTTGACAGCTCTGTAGATCGGAACGAGCCCTTCGAGTTCGTCTTAGGGGCTGGCGAAGTGATCCAGGGGTGGGACGAGGGGGTGGCGAAGATGCGTGAGGGTGACAAGGTCAAGTTGACGATTCCCTATCAGAAGGCCTATGGCGAGCAGGGGTATCCTGGCGCGATCCCTCCTCGATCGACCTTGGTCTTTGAGGTGGAGTTACTGCGGGTCAGCTAAGCATGAGGGATGGGTTTTGCGGCTCCCCGGGGGAGCTGGAGGTGACTCCCGATTCACGGCTTCAGATCCTGAATCGGGTTGATGAATCGATCGCAGGGCGGGACGCTCGCGGCATTCATGCCGCTTCGGCGTTCGGAGATCGAGGAGCTCTCGAAAGGGTGGCCGCGTTGGGTAGGAGGACGATGAAGCGGCGTGAACGCCGCGCGCCTGACGTTGGAGCATGCGCGTGCGAGGCGTCCCAAGGGTGGGCTGCTGGTTTGGTGGCTCTGTTGGGGGAAGGCCGGCAACGATGCCGGGGGTCCCAGGGCGGTGGCTACTTGGTGAAGTCGGTGTTGTTCTCTTTGAGATCGAGGGGTTTGATCCAGATATTGCGGTAGCGAACATCGTGGCCTTCGCACTGAAGCTTGAGTCCTCCTGGGGTGTCGGTGATGCCTTTGCCCCCGTCGTTTCCGCCGTCGATTCCCGAGTTTTTTCCACCCCAGACTTGGCTGATGTCTTGGTTGACGTGAACTTTCTTCCCATTGAAGAACATGGTGACGCGGGCTTTTTCGACCCGTTTTCCATCTTTGAAACGAGCGGCCCGGAAGGTGATGTCGTAGGCATTCCATTTACCGACGCCGTTATAGGCATGGTAGGGGGACTCGGTTTCGTTGATGACGGCGCCCATGCCGTGTGAGGTTTTATCACCATCCAGGACCTGGATCTCGTAACGATTCTGAAGGTAGACGCCGCTGTTTCCGCCGGGTTTGCTGATGAAGAATTCGATGTGCAGACGGAAGTCGCGGTACGCCTTCTTGGTTACGATGTCGGCGGTGCCATACTTGCCGCCGGCGGCGACGGGGTCATCCGTCATGACGACGGTGCCTTTGTCGACGGGGTCTTGGACGATTTGCCACTTGATGGGCAGAGAGGACTTGAACCCGGGTCCCTCCCAGTAAGACCACTTTTGGTCGAGCATCTTGCGGGTTCCATTGAACATGACTTCGGCTCCTCGGATGGGTTTGGCTCCGACGCCGACATCGGCTGTGAGCGGCAGAGAGGCGAGAGCGAGGGCGATGGAGAGGGAGCGGAGGAGGGCTCGAGGGTTTGAGGACGAGTGGTTCATAACGATCGATAGCGTTTTTAGATGCGGTAGAGCATCGGGTGTAGCATTAGGAGTTGATAGAGGGAACCATGGCACGGGAGAGCGTTGACGTCCATGGAGTTTGTCATGGGGTTGGGTCGAAAGGCGCACTGGACGAAGGGGATGTGGATGGGTATTTTGACTTCGTGCCAGGGGAACTTTCCGATCGAACTAAGGAGCCTGCTGAATTGTTGTGGCAGGTGTTTGGGTATGCGAACTTTCGACCTCTTCAGGAGGAGATCATACGAGACTCGCTTGCTGGGCGTGACGTCTTCGCATTGCTTCCAACGGGTGCGGGAAAGTCGTTGTGCTTTCAGCTGCCGGCGTTGATACGAGGCGGGTTGACGGTGGTGATTTCACCGTTGATCGCGCTCATGAAGGATCAGGTCGATTCCCTTCGAGCGGCCGGGGTGTCTGCAACGTTCTTGAACAGCACGCTGACGGAGGAGGAGGTTCGAATCAGGATCCAGGATTTGAGTGCGGGTTCGATGAGTTTGTTGTATCTGGCCCCGGAACGATTATTCATGCCGAGGACGTTGGAGGATTTGAGGGGGTGGAACGTCTCGTGCGTGGCGGTGGACGAGGCCCATTGCGTGAGCGAATGGGGGCATGATTTCCGACCGGAGTATCGGCAGATCGGAAGCCTTCGGGGCATGCTACCGAAGGTGCCGTTCATAGCCGTGACGGCCACGGCCACGACGCGGGTACGTTCGGACATTGTGGAGCAGTTGGGACTCCGAAGCCCGGCGATTTATGTGGGAGGATTCAATCGGCCGAACCTGACTTATCGAGTGATCCCGAGGTCGAGAGGGTACGAGCAAATTCTGGATTTTGTGAAGTCACGTCCGAATGATTCGGGGATCGTGTATTTCGGCAGTCGGGCGGGTGCGGAATCGATGGCTGAGAAACTGGTGCGGGATGGGGTGAAGGCGGCTGCGTATCACGCGGGGTTGGAGAAGGGGGATCGGGATCGGAACCAAGATCGATTTCTGCGGGACGAGGTTCGAGTGATCTGCGCGACAATTGCGTTTGGGATGGGGATTAACAAACCCAATGTGCGGTTTGTGATCCACCATGATTTGCCTAAGAACATGGAGGGGTATTATCAGGAGACGGGGCGAGCTGGGCGTGATGGGCTTCCTGCGGAATGCGTTTTGCTGTTTGGGGCGGGGGACGTGGCTCGCCAGATGGTTTTCATTGAGGAGAAGAGCGATGAGCAGGAGAGGCTGCAAGCGAAGGCTCAACTGCGTGCGATGGTGGACTATGCTGAGTGCCCGTGCTGTCGGCGCGTGGTGCTCCTAGAATACTTCGGTGAACGATTTGATGCTCAGGATTGCCAGAGCTGCGACAACTGTCTGGCTCCGCCGGAGACCTTTGATGGAACCCTCGTGACGCAGAAGCTGTTGAGTTGTGTTTTCAGAATACGTCAGAAAAGCGGGTTCGATGCCGGGCTAAACCATGTTGTGCAGGTGTTGACGGGGGCAGAAACGGAAAAGATTCGGGAGTACCGGCACCACGAGTTGAGCACTTATGGCATTGGCAAGGAGCATTCTCGCGAGGAGTGGTCAGGTATGGCTCGGGAGCTGATTCGGATGGGGCTTATACGGCAGGCGGAGGGCAAGTATCCGACCTTGGAGGTGACGCGGGAGGGCTTCGCGGTTTTGAAGGAGCGCCGGACGATCATGCTTTCGCGCGTTAAACGTGCGATTCCGGCGCGTGGCGGCTCGAGCGGGGAGATTGAGTGTGATGAGATTTTGTTTACGAGGCTGCGAGCCGTTCGAAAAGAATTAGCCGATACAGCTGGAGTCCCTCCTTACGTCGTGTTTGGCGATGCGACCCTCCGACACATGAGTCGACGATATCCCGAGAATGAAGATCAATTTCGACAGATCCCAGGAGTGGGTGAGGCGAAGTGTCGCGCCTACGCGGACCGATTTACGATGGAGATCCGGGAGCATCTGAAAACGCAGACGCGGATACGATTTAAGGAATTGGAAGCGCGGCTCCCTTCAGGTGGGACGAGAGAGGGACGTCGCGGGGAACTGACCCCCACAGCTGAGGAGACCGCGGTGATGTTTAATCAGGGGCGGACACCAGAGCAGATCGCGGTGGCACGTGGCCTTGCGCGGAGCACGGTGATGGGGCACTTGGCCTTGGCGGTCGAGTGTGGGTTGGCGGTTGAGCTGGATCGATTCTATTCGAAGGCGCAGGCTGAGGAGATGCGTGCGGCGTTCGAGAAGGCCGGGTGGGCGACGCTGAGTGGGGCGCATTCTGAGTTGGGTGGGCGGTACGAGTATGACATTCTGCGATTGTTTCGAGGGGCCGAGGGACCAGTGCGACCGTCTTGAACGGACGAGCGTTTAGCCTAAAAAGGACGATGGCTCCGCATGAATCTTCACAAGGTCCTGGCGATAAGGTCATGCCGAATCACTCACCAGATCCATAAAGGATATGCCTCGATCTTCGTCATGCCTTTCTCATCCAGGCCTTTGCGAATCTTCGCGCGGTTCCATCGTCCTTTCTAGGTTTAGGTTTCAGAGTTTCAATGTCGACACCGGTCGGGTAGGCTAAGCCCTATGAATGCACCATCCGAATGGGTTCAGAGAGTGGTTCGAGCAGGAAGCCTCTTGGCCGTGACGCTGCTCTTCGGAGTGCTTTGGGGAATCGCCGGTGCGGACAAGATCAAGAGCGGGATTCCATCGTGGTTTGGAGCCAAGTTTGGGAAGACGTTCTTAGCGACATTTCCTGGGCTTTCCGCGACGTTTTGGTTGCTCACAGTGGGGGAAGTGCTCGGCTTCTTGTTGGCGGTTGGTTCCCTGTTACGTATGGAGTTCCTTGGGAATCGGAGCCCCGATTGGTTGCTCTTGATGTTGGTGTGGAGCTTGTTCCTGTTTGTGCAACTCGGTTTGGGGCAGTGGTTGACCTCGGAGTACAACGGTGCGTTTATGATCTTCACCTACTTTTGCGGCACACTGGTCGCGTTGCGGCAGGTTGCGAAACCTTAGCCTGAGAACAACCACGGCTCGGCATAGATCTTCGTCGTGCCTTTCTCAGCCAGGTCTTTGCGAACTTGCAGGCGGTTCCATCGTGCTTTTTTTGGGAATAGCATGCTGACCGGGTCAGGGTGTGGATTGTAACTCGTCGGCCGTCCACATCTTGGTTCGACCACGATGACTCGCTCGGACCTTTTTGACCTCATCGACGCTCACGGCGCTCGCGGTGTTTCCGAAGTGACTTCGAACATGGGTGAGCACGTCGGCGATTTGCCGGTCGCTCAGTCCGCTTGGGGGCATGACGTTCGTGAAGGGTTTGCCTCCGACCTGGATGGGGCCGTTGAGGCCGTGCAGGAGCATGCGGATGAGCTTGGAGGTATCCCCGGTCACCCATTCGGATTCGGCGATTGGAGGGTAGATGCCGGGCAGTCCCTTGCCTGTGGGTTGGTGACAATTCAGGCAAAGATGTTTGTAGACTCGTTCACCGGGTGATTCGGCCTTGTCTGGGGTTGAATGCTCGAGAACGAAGGCGACTCGAACGTCGTTGCTGCCGAAAGCGAGTTCTCGTGCTTCGAAAGGCTTCTGCCAATAGGCTCGGAGTGCGCGTGCGCAGTTGCCGAGGGTGTAGTCGATGAATCGGTCCCGGGGATGATCGAGGGCCTCGGCGGCGACTTCGATGGAGTGTTTGGAGGGAACGTAGCTGCAAGCGACGATCGCCTCGAGGCGCACGCGTGGGTTGGCGTCGTGCACCCGAGTGCGGAGCAGGTTGAGTGGTTCTGGAACAGAGTCCCACCAATCACCAATGACGCGGGTTCCGTAGGCACGCACGCGGGGATCGGCGGAGGCTAGAAGTCGATCGAGCAGAGCACGTCGGGGTGTGCCGTGGGCTTGGTAGACCCCGGCAAGGTCTACCCAGAAGCGATCGGTGGTGGAGGTTGACGACTCGAGGAAGCGATCCGAGGCGGTGATGACCTCGGCTGTGGGGCGATTGAAGAGCAGACGCTTTGCTTGGGTTCGTGTCCAACGCTCATTGGAGTTCAGTTGGGAGATCAGTTCGGCTGAGCTCATGCTGGCGAGCGGGGGTGGCTTGACCGAGGGTCGGCCTTTTGCGGAGATGCGCCAGATTCGACCGTTGGTTTTGTCGCGTTTGGGATGGCGATAACTTGTTTGGTAATGGCCTATGAGTTTGTTGCACCAATCGGCTACGTAGATGGCTCCGTCGGGACCGACGCCAACATCCACCGGGCGGAATGCGTCGGTACTGGACTTGAGGAGCTTGGGCAGTTGTTCGGTTTTGAATCCCGCGCCATCGTCGTTGAATCGGTGCAGTTCGATCACGTTTCCCATGAAGCCGGCGAGGATGGCGCACCCTTGGAGGCTATCTGGGAGGTGAGCGGTTCCGATGATATCGAGTGCGGTCGTTTTGGGGTTGGTTTGGAAGAGGGAGCCTGTGGGGTGATATTCAGCAGGATCGCTGAGACGCATCATTCCGGGAACAGAGTAGTAACCATCCGGTCGATCGCCAGACTTGTGGAAGACTTGACCGAAGTCATCGAAGGCGACGCCCCAACAATTGTGGCCGGCTTTGGCCCCATTGAAGAAGCCGTCGAAACGCAAGGTGCGCGGGTTCATGCGCCAGACGCCGGATTGGGACAGCTTGGAGAGGCCCCATGGGGTTTCGACTTGGGAAACAATATGGAGGCCTTGAGTGAACCACAAAGTTCCATCGGGGCCGTAAGCGAGAGAGTTGATGAGTTGGTGGGTATCGCCGGTGCCGAAGCCGGAGGCGATGACGCGACGCGTGTCGGCGCGTCCGTCGCCGTCCGAATCGGTGAGGTGGAGCAGTTCGGTGCTATTGCAGACATAGACGCCACCGTCGCCGAGTTCGAGTCCTTGAGGCATGTTCAGGCCTTCGGCGAAGCGAGTGAAGCGATCGGCGCGACCGTCGCCGTTGGTATCCTCGCACACGATGATGAAGTCGGCTGGTTTGGCTCCTGGCGTGATTTGTGGGTAGGTGGGGATGCAGGCAACCCATAGGCGTCCGCGTTCGTCCCAAACGAACTGGATGGGTTTCACGACCCCATCGAGCTCAGATGCGAAGAGGTTGACGCTGAAGCCTTCGGCTAAGGTGAACGTTGACTGTTCCTCCTCGGCGGAAGGGGTGTCGGCTTCTGAGATCTGGATCACAGGTGTGACGAGACTGGGGGCGGGAAGGCTGAGGGCGAGCTTCCGGATTCGGAGATCCGCGGCTTCGAGCAAAGGTTTGAACTGCGTGTATTCATCCTTGAGCTGGGGGGCGTAAGGATTGGGTTTGCCATACTCGGCCCAGGTACGGTCTCCGAATGCGAATGGCCAGTTGGCAGGACGCCAGCAATCGAACCAGAGTCGGTTCTTTTCGGTGATCGCCTCGGCGACGTCGGGTTTAAGGCTCGCGATTCCGTTCGAAGTTCCGAGGGCGCGCGCGATGCGGTCGGCGATGAAGCGAACGCCGACCGGTGAGAGGTGCATGCCGTTATCGGTGAGCACGGGCCAGTTCTCGGTGTTGGGGCGGATGAGGTCGACGAAGACCGCTTGGCGACGGGTTGCGAGCGAACGGATGGCTTGGGCGTATTGGCGCACGGAGTCATTGTGACGACTCAGATCGGGGATGCGTGAGTTCTCGATCTTTTCGAACAACACGGGGGAAACCAGGACTAATCGACGTGTTTGTTGTGCGAACTGGTCAAGGAGCTTGTCGTAGGCGGTGATGAAATCCTGGAGGCGAGTGGGTCCATCAAGGGCTTCGAGTTGACCATATTGAGCGACGATCACGGAGATGCCGGCCCACTCTAACTGACCGAGCCAGGAACCGAAGTTCTGCTCACGCCACTGTTCGTAGACTGTATCCCCCTCGAAAGCCATCCAACGGAAGGATGGCTCCTTAGATGCGTGGTGCTGGGCGAGAGCGGATTCAAGCTCTCCGGCCTTCTGATGGCGAACGAAGTTTGCTTGGCCGACGAAGGCGACGCGATCGGCAGCATCGAGATCGAAGCGGCCCTGGAAGGGTTCGCGGCGGTCGGCGGGCCTTGGGGTGCCAAGCCGGTTGAGAGCTTCGGTCGTATCTCGCGCGGGGGTGGGAGGCAACTCGTCGATCAGAATATTGCGGAAGGCGATCTCGGCTTTGCAGTTGCCATGGATTTGGAGGGCGATCAAGCCGTGTGAAGGGATCCCTTGTTCGGATTCCGTGAAGTCGATGGTTTGCTCGCCGTTGAGGGTGATACGGATTCTGGGGCCCTCGCAGCGGACCTCGTAATGATTCCAGGCATTGGTCCTTTCGAGACGCGTTATGAGGCCCTTGGGAGGGACGGCGAGCATTCGGGCGCGGCGGGATTCGTCGTAGAGCGAGCCGGTGTGTCCAGCGCCGATGTCCGCTTGATAGCCCTTGACCTCGTTGGGAGGGTCTTGGATTCGTTGGCTGTGCACCTGGACACCGCCGTTGATGAATCCCTCGGTGCCGACGAGCTTGTAGCCTAGGCTCAGGATGAAGTTCGTGTAAGGTCGGGTGGTGGCGAGGAACTCGTTGCGCGGGTTGCCCGACAAAGAACCGCCAACGATCGCTCCCTCTTGGACGCGCCAAGTGCGAGGAGTATCACCTTCCCAACCCTTGAGGGTTTGACCATCAAAAAGGCTGATGGGGAGAGCGTTGGTTTGGACTGAAAGGGTGAGGAGTAGACTGGCGAGCAGCAAACGCTTGGAAAACATACACGCTTCGAAGTGGGAGGTGTGCGGGTTAACGAGCTTTGTTTGGGTAGGGAGGTATGGCGGGTAATGGAACTCGTTTCGCGACTAATGCTTTTTGGATCTCCTCAATGCCGCGTTGCAGTTGATCATCGACACCCGAGTATTCGCGGGCGGGGTCATTGTCGACCACGATATCCGGTTCGACCCCAACGCCTTCCATGATCCATTCTTTCCCTTCGAGATCGAACCGACTGAATTCGGGACGGTTGAGAGAACCTCCATCAAGCAGGGGCAGCGTGCCTCGGATACCGACGACTCCTCCCCAGGATCGTTGACCAATCACAGGGCCGAGTTTGTGTTTCTTGAACCGATACGCAACGATGTCGCCGTCGCTGGCGGAGTGCTGGTCGAGAAGGAGCACTTTGGGGCCTAGAACCTGGCCACTTGGATCTAGGCCAACGGAGCCGTTGCGGGCGATGGTCCACATGGCAGGTTCGCGTCGGAGTCGTTCGATGATCATCGGTGAGACGTTGCCGCCGCCGTTGCCACGGCAGTCGACGATGAGGGCCTCTTTATTGAGTTGAGCGTAGTAGAACTTAGTGAACTCGTTCAGACCCGGGACACCCATGTCGGGGATGTGGACGTAACCGACTTTACCATCGGTGGCCTTGGAGACTTTGTCGATGTTGTCGAGCACCCAGTTGAGGTAGTAGAGCGGTTGTTCGTCGGCGATGGGGATCACAGTTTCGTCGTGGGCCGCTTCCTTTTTGGGAGAGTGAGCGATTCGCAGGCGCACCTGTTTTCTTGCGGTGCCAACGAAGGCGGCGTAGACATCGGTCATCTCACGCGTGGAACGTCCGTTCACGGCGAGAATAAAGTCGCCTTGCTTGATATTGACTCCGATCTCAGTCAACGGGGATCGATAGTTCTTGTCCCAGTTGTGACCACGGAGAATCCGCGAGATGCGATAAAACCCGCTGGCGTCCCGTTCGAGTTGGGCTCCCAGCAAGCCGAGGGGGATACGCTCGGGTTTGGGATAATCACCGCCGCCGACATACGCATGGCCGGCATTGAGTTCCCCAATGAGTTCTCCGATTATATAGGTCAGATCAGCGCGATGGTGGACGTGGCTTAGGAGAGGTTCGTAGCGCTGCCGCATTTTGTCCCAATCCACTCCATGGAGGTTGGGGGCGTAGAAGAAGTCGCGCATCTGGCGCCAGCATTCATTGTAGATTTGCCGCCACTCCGCCGTGCGGTTGATGTCGACTCTTAGATCGGACAAGCTGAGTTTTTTATCAGCCAGGTCGAGCTTGCCGGTAGGCAGATCGATGATAGCCAAGTCCCCGCCGGTCTTGAGTATCATTTTTTTAGAGTCGGCGGAGATACGGAAACCAGAGACTTCGCCGACTTCGGTTTCCTTGTCCTTTTCCAAGTCATAGAAATGGAGCTTGCCCTTGCGTGTGTAGAAGAGTTTTTCCCCTGCAGACTGGAGTGCGCCGTAGTCTCCGGATTCGGGAGGGAGCACGGCGATTCGTTGCGGTAGGCCATCGGCATCCACTGTCACCACGACCTTCTTGTCTTCCTTCTTATCCCCCGAAGATTTGATCGCTTCTTTGCTCTCCGTTTTGGAGGGTTCCTTGGAGGTGGTAGTGGGCTCGGAGGAGGTTACGTCGGGGGGGGGTGATTTTTTGGAAGCCTCGTCGGTTGCTGCTGGATCGTTCAGTTTTACTTCGTCGGATTTTGGGGCAAGGGGTGATTTGGTGTCCTTGGCTAAGGTCACCATATAAATTCGATCCATCTCGTTGTAGACGTGGTTCCATTCCGTGCTGCCGTAGGTGGGTTTGAACGAACGACGGGAGACAAAGAAGAGATACTTGCCGTTGGCGCTAAACTCGGGTTGGCCGACGTCAAACCATCCATCGGTGACCTGAATCGTGTTTCCAGTGTCGAGCGAGTAGAGGTGAATGTTGGGAAATCGGCGTGGCTCCGGTTTGGTAAACGAGAGCCAGCGGCTGTCCGGAGACCACGCGAAGTCATGAATCTCCCAGGCCTCGGATTGGGTGACGAGGGTGACGGTCTTCGATTCGATGTGCACCCTTCGGAGGCGGTTCTTCTTGTCGGACCATGCGATATGCTTGGAGTCGGGCGACCAGAGAATGCTGTATTTGTAGGTGTCGGATTGGGTGGTGAGTTGGATAGCGTTGCCCGAGCCATCTTGGGGGCGAATCCAGATTTCGTCTTCGCCGGACTGGTCGCTGACATAGCCGATCCATTTTCCGTCGGGTGACCAGAGGGGATCCCGATCGTGATTCCCGGGAGAACGAGTGAGGTTTCGAGTGGGGCCGTTCTTTGCTGGCACGGAGAACAAATCACCGCGGGCGCTGATGATAGCCCTGGCACCGTCTGGAGAGACATCCCAGGATGCAACTTCCTTGCTGACATCCTTGAGGTTGTCACGGCCGATCGCGAAATCTTCACGGATCCGAATCGGGACCTTCTCCACACGTTCGGAATCCAAGTCGAGTCTATGGATGTATCCGCCGTTTTCAAAAACGATGGCGCGATCTCCAAGGGAAGGGAATTTGACTGCAAAATCGACAAAGCGAGTGAGTTGTTTGGTCTGTTTAGAACGCAGATCCATGACAAACAGATTGGCCTGACGATTTTCGTCGCGTTCGGAGACGAAGTAGATCTTGTTACCCCGCCACATGGGGAACATATCTTGGACCGTGTTTTCGGTCAGTCTTGTGGTTTGTTTGGTTTCAAAATCGTAGAGCCAAATATCGTCGGCCTGGCCTCCCTGGTAGCGTTTCCAGGTTCTGAACTCGCGAAAAACGCGGTTGTAAGCCAACTGTTTGCCATCGGGTGAGAAGCTGCACCAACCGCCGCGCGGCAAGGGTAGAACCTCAGGAATACCGCCGGCGGTCTTGGCAATGGTGAGTTCGCCTTTGAAGGGGTTCCATTGATTGCGTCGGGACCGGTAGACAACGCTTTCGTTGTCCCGCCAAGTCATCACGATATTGTTGGGGCCCATGCGATCAGAAACGTCATCGCGTTCGAGGGTTGCGGTGAAGGTCAGTCGACGCGGTTCCCCACCTTCTGCGGGGATGGTGTACACCTCGGTGTTCCCGTCGTATTGACCTGTGAACGCAATCTGTTTTCCGTCCGGTGAAAACCGGGGGAACATCTCGTAACCTTTCGCATCGGAAGTGATCCGACGCGCGATGCCACCTTTGCTTGGAACGAGGTAGAGATCTCCGGCGTAACCGAAGGCGATACGGTCGCCGTGGATTGCTGGAAATCGGAGAAGGCGTGCCTCATCAGTCGCTTCTGCGGCCTGGGTCGAGAGCGAGAGGCTGGGCTGAAGGAGGGTGAAAACCCAGAGCAACGAGGCTTGGACGGGGAATCTCGGGATGCGCATGAGGACGGTTATAAACCAGGTCCTCGTAGGGCGCAATGGTGCGGGGCGATCAGTGTAGCTCTTCGAGGGAGCGGAGAACTCGAAGGTTTGGGATGTCGTGAAAATGGTTGTCCAGGGTGAGAATTGCCGCGTCGAGTTGTCGCGCGCAGGTGGCGATGATGAGGTCTTGAGCGGGTAGGACTACACCGACGCGGTCGAGCTCCGAGGCGAGGCGGACGACGGCATCCCAGGTTCGGAATTCAGTGCTCGCGTAGAGCATGACGGACATGAAACGGAGAAGCCGTTGCGCGATTCTGGGGCTGCGGATTCCTCGGAACACCTCCAACTGGACCATACCGCACGTGGCGAGATCCATTTGTCTGGCGCGGGATGCAAGCTCGAAACCTGGATCGAGACCTTGTCGCATCAGGCGGATGAAGATGCTGCTGTCCACGAGCACGGTGCTGGGATCAGTCTGCATGACGTTTGATTTTGATGCCTCGCGAAGCCAGGACGTCGTAGCCGGGAACTACGGATTCTTTGAGCTCGGCGGGAGTAAACGGGCTTGGGGCTGAGGCAAAGGCGCGGAGTTTTGCTCGACGATCCATCTCATGGAGCGCGGCGTTGATGGTTTCGGTCTTGCTCTCGAAGCCGTATTCTTTCCTGACCGCCTCCAGGAGCGCGTCGTCAATGTGAACGGTTATTTTCATGCCATACTCAGTATGGCAATGAAGGGTGGATGTCAAAGCCAAAGCCCGGCCCCATGAGTTCTCCGAGATGGTTAGGAGCCCTGTGGCATGTGAGTGGACCCTCGGGAGTCGGAGTTAAGAACGGTAGATCAGGTACGGTCGGCGGAGAGCGTAGAAGCTGCGGGCCTCGGTATCGAACTCGGCGATGAGAGGCTTGAGATCGCGATCGGCTCGGAGGAACAGTCGTGCGCGAGTGGTGCCGATCAATTTGTCGAACGTCCCGGGAAGGAACTCGAATTTGTCCGGTGCTGTGCGGTGAATGGTTTGGATGATTTTCAAAGCGGCTGCGACGGGACGAAACTGGGATCGGTCTGTGATGTGGATTTGGCTTCCGCCGCAGCGTTGGCCTTGGAATTTGGAGAAAGTGGGGGTGAACCAAGTCTCTCTGAAGGCAGCGCCTGGAATACGCAGTGCGTTCAGGCGTGCGGTGAGGTCAAAGCCGTCGAGCCACGGGGCTCCGAAGCACTCGAAGGGTCGGGTTGTGCCGCGACCTTCGGACACGTTGGTGCCTTCGAGCAGGACTTGGCCTGGGTAGACGGTGGCGGAGTCGAGGGAGGGTAGATTGGGGGACGGCATGATCCACGGAAGGCCTGTTGCATCGAACCATTGTCTGCGGCGCCAACCTTGGCATGGAATGATCTTGAGCTCGGCCTTGGGCTTGAGGAAAAGTTCGTTGAACAGTCGCGCGAGTTCACCTGTGGTCATGCCGTGGCGAAGCGGGATTGGGTAGAGGCCGACGAATGAACTGAGCGCGGGGTAGTCGAGAGTGGGGCCCTCGAGATCGAGTCCGTTGATGGGGTTGGGTCGATCAAGAACCCAGAACGGAATCCTCTGCTCGGCGCACGCCTGCATGGCGTAGGCCATTGTCGCGATATACGTGTAGGCACGGGTTCCAACGTCTTGGATGTCGAACAGCATGGCGTCGAGGGAAAGAGCGATCGTCGAGGGTTCGCTTGGCGCCGTTGGTGCGTAGGTTGGGGACGAAGTGGAAGGGGAGGTGTTTGGAACATTACGGAGCATCCAAGGTTCGGGTTTCTTCGACTTTCCGTAGAGACTGAAGACTGGGAGGTTGAGTTTGGAATCGTTGAAGAAGGGGACGTATTGCCCGGCTTGCGCATCGCCTCGGACTCCGTGTTCGGGGCCGTAGAGAGCACCTACTTTGAGGTCTGGGTGGTGAGCGAGAAGCGAGGCGGAAGAGCGGAGCTTCGAGTCCAAGCCGGTGGGGTTGGTGATCAGCCCGATGGTCTTCCCTTTGAGCGCTCTGGTGTGATCGCGTAGGAAACATTCGAGTCCGGAAAGGGTTGGGCTCCCTTTCGGGGACGCAGCGCTGCGTGCGCGTGGAGTGCCGATCGTGAGGCTGGCGAGGCTGAGGAGGGAAAGCGCTTCGCGACGTGAGATCCGGTGAGATAGCTGCATGATTAACGTTGGGAGACGAGGGCTATGAGCAAGGCTCCGAGGGCGATCCCGAGGACCAGAAAGAAGAGCTTTACGGCACTCCAAGGGCGTTTGCCTGCGATCTCGCCGGTGTGGCCATTGACGATGACCTGGAAGCTACGACTTCCGTAGGTGTAGGTCAGGAGCCAGACGGGCAACAGAACGTGCTTAAAGGTTTGGCGGGAGTAACGGGTTTTCACGGACAAGTTCCGGTGGGTATCACCCGGAACGTCGGAGGCGCATAGGGAGCGCATTTCAGCATCCATGCGGCTGCGAGAGTGTTGGGCGGCCGAGATGAGGTCGATCTGGTACTGTTCGACAACCCAGCCGGCGACATAGCCTGGATCGTAAGGGACGAGCTGTTTGGTGGGGAAAGGTTCGATTTGGCGCAGCAACTCGGGGTCGGCGCCCTTGGAAGCGCTGACCAATTCGTCATCGAAGAAGTGGCTGACGCGGCCCGAGGCCCATTGCCATCGCGTTTTGCGAACTTGGCGGGTCTTCATCTGGCCGTTCGAGTCGCGGTAGGATTCGGACTCGTAATAGTGATAGCCCGCTTCGGCGGTCCAGTCTGCGTCGGCCTGGGCATCGAACGTCCAGTATGGGAGGTAGAGGCCTTTGACGGTGTCGGTCATCGCCAAGGTTTTGAGTTTGTCTGGGGCGAACCACCGGCTGGCGTACCAGGATCGGATCTGTTCACGCACCTGAGGCTCGCCGATGTGAAAAGGCAGCACGGACTCGGGGCGGATCGGGGAGCGGACTTGTTCCTGGGGAACGATCTGAGCTGAGCCGCAGAAATCACAGCGCTGCGCGACACGTTCCGGGGCGAAAACTGAGACCGCTTTACAGCTTTGACAGAGGACTGAGGTCTTGGCGATTTGCCAACCACGATGGTCGGCCGGAAGCGACCGGAGCGCCTCCACCAGATCGTTCTCTTGGACCTGGCCGGTTTCTGAGTTGAGCGTCGCGGGGCTAACGGTGCCGCAGTAGGGACAGACCAGCGAGGTTTTGGTGGGGTTCCAATGCGCATCCGCCCCGCAGCCGGGGCACTCATATTTTTCGTGAGCTGTCGCCTCAGGCATAGGGACCGTGCGTGGTTGGGGTTGGGGGTGGGAGGGGATGAAGCGGGGTGCCGTTGGCTATTTTAGGAATTCTTCGAGAGCCGCCCGGGTGATGCGGAAAGACGATCCGATCTTCTTGGCTTTGAGTTCACCACTCTGAATGGACTGGAGGACGTCTGATTCGGGAACGCCCAACAGTCTCGCGGCTTCATCGGGGCCGATGAGATCAAATCCCGAGGAGACTGGTGGGGCAGTGGAAACGGCCTCTGAAGGAGTCGGGGGCGGGGCGGTGACGGGTTGGGGGTGGAAGACCTGTTGAGCGAGAGCGGCACCCATCGCCATCTCGGCACCGAAGGCCGCTGCGCTCGGGGTGGTGGCGTTTCCGAGGTGCTGAGCCATCTGAAACTTCACGTAATCGTTGAGATTACCGATGGCTGTCATGCTGGTGCGTTTGTCGATGGCTTGTTCGACCTCGGGTGGGAGCGATACGTTTTCCACCACGAATCCCGTGATTTCAAGGCCGTAACGAGGTCCTGTGTTCCGGTTGATCAGAGGGAGCAGTGATTCGCCAAGTTCGGAGTAGCGCGTGGCCACATCCAAAATGGGAACGCGCGCCTCAGCTAAGGCCTCGGAGAATACGCTCACGAGCCGCGATCGCATGGCGTCTGCGAACTCGTCGAGCCTGAAGTGTTCGTCGGTGCCAGCCACCTCTTTAAGGAACAGCGCGGGTTGAGTGATTTTGAAGTCGTAGGTGCCAAAGGCGCGCGCGCGCACGACGCCGAAATCCGAGTCACGGAGCATGACGGGGTTTGAAGTGCCCCATTTGTTGCCGGTGAAGGTTCGTGTGACGACGTAATACACATCGGCTTTGAACGGGGACTCGAAGCCGTATTTCCACGAGGCCAACTTGGTCAGGATCGGAATGTTGTCTGTGGTCAGGGAGTGTTTACCTGGGCCGTAGAGGTCGGCGTATTGTCCCAAGTAAACAAACTGAACCATCTGCGACTCGCGCACGATGAGTTGTGCGCCCCGTTTGATGGCCTTGTCATCATCCGGAAAACGGTATGAGAGCGTGTCGCGTGAGTCATCGGTCCACTCGATGACTTCAAGGGCTTGGGATTTCAGAAAACCGAGGATGCTCATGGTGTGGTTAGGTTATGAGTTGCGGTGCAACGATGAGTGGACGATGGGGCTGTGGGCGTTCAGCTTCCATTATAATTCCAGGAGCGGATTCAACCCCCACCTGCGTTATCCCAGGTGAGGAGGTGAAGCATCGAGGGCTTGCTGGATGATCCCGTGGGGTGATTCCGCTAGGGCAATTCTTGGAGGGTGATATCCTTGTAGTGCGCCTCGCTTGGAGGACCCGAATGGATTTGAACGGCGATGACGCCGTAGTCCTCGACGGAGGGGTCCGTCTCGGTGTAGTCGACGGTTTCGAGCCCGTTGATTTTGAGTCGGATCCTTCGACCCTCGCACCGGATCTCGTATTCGTTCCAATCGTTTCGTTTGAGAACCTTGTTCACTTTCTCGATATCGGACTTCGCGAGCACCTTGTTGCGGCGGGACTCGTCATAGAGGCAACCCCACCAAGCGGGGTCTCCCATGTCGGCTTGATAGCCGCTGACTTCGTGATGGTTGGGGATTCGTTTTGTACGGATCTGAACTCCGGCGTTGGAGCCCTCGCCGATGAGTTTGAATTTCAACGTGAGGACGAAGTTGGTGTAGTTCCGGGTGGTGCAGAGAAATTCGTTCCTAGGCACTTTTTCTTTCATCGAGCCGCCGATGATTGTTCCGTTATCGATGCGGAAGGTTTTGGTGGTGTCGCCCTCCCAACCCTTAAAGGATTTGCCGTCGAACAGTGGGACGGGTTTTCCAGCGGCGGCGGCGGCGGTGAGTAGGGATAGGAACGCGAGGGTGAGCGGAAGTCGAATGCGGGTCGTCA
>Ga0172373_10002507_pt1 | contig 27972 bp, 25 predicted proteins | sample Lak10m_2_FD_114546 | JGI IMG/M metagenome (GOLD analysis project Ga0172373, IMG submission 114546) | Freshwater microbial communities from Kabuno Bay, South-Kivu, Congo - kab_092012_10m | ecosystem: Environmental > Aquatic > Freshwater > Lake | place: Democratic Republic of the Congo...
AAAAAGCATCGGCTTTTATTACGAAACGTTCGCTACAAAAACAAAACTCGTCGCCTTTCAGGACTCCTCAGACAGTTGTTTTTGTTACGCTACCTTATTCGCTAAAAGCACGATTTACTTTTTCTAGGCGACGGAGTTTTGCGCCGCTGAAATATGTTTGGGGAGTATTTCAACCGCGTAGGTGGGGGGGGAGGTGTTTCGCTTTGCGAAACGGAGGTGGGTTTTGGTATTGGAATTTAGCTTTTTTATTTATATACATAATTTTCTTAGGTATGTAAAAATAAAAGTGTATATTTGTATCATGTATTCATCAGAACTAATCAAAGGGACTTTAAAAACGATCATTTTAAAGTTGTTGTCAGACTCGAACGAGATGTATGGCTATGAGCTTACACAACGAGTAAAGGAACTTACGGGTGGTAAAATTCAGTTGACCGAAGGTGCATTGTATCCTACATTACATGCGTTAGAGGCACAAGGAGTTTTAACTACCAATGTGGTAAATGTAGGAAACCGCATCAGAAAGTATTATTCCATTACTCCAACGGGAAAACAATTAGCCAATGAGAAAGTGAATGAATATGCTGAATTCATCCATACGATGACATTTCTTTTAGGTTTAAAACCTAACATGGGATAAGATGTATGTGTTAGATAAAGCACAGGTGGATTATATTCTTAATGACATTAGACGTAATGGCATTGAGACGGAGGAGCTGCAGTATAACCTCTTGGATCACATCTGTTGTGTTGTTGAGAATGAGATGTCGCCCGATCAGAGTTTTGAAGCGGTATATACAAATGTATTGCCTCGCTTTTTTAAACATCAATTACGGGAAATTCAAGAAGAAACAAATTTATTATTAACATTTAAAAATTATTACGCCATGAAAAAAGTGATGATTAACAGCGGCTTGTTTTCTGCTGTAACGTTTACCGTTGGATCTATTTTGAAATTAGCTCATCTTCCGGGGGCTGCAATCCTCCTTATATTAGGGATAGCTAGTATGAGTTTTGTGTTTCTACCTTTATTTTTTTTACTAAAATCTAAAGAAGAAAAAGTGAAAAGTGCTAAAATAATATTGGGTACAGGTGTTGTTTTTGGTATTTTATTTTGTCTATCTACTTTGTTTAAGGTTATGCATTGGCCATATGGGGATATCCTGTGGTTTTTTGCTTTGGGAATACTATTTTTTATTTTTCTTCCCATTTTCTATTTCACAGGTATACGTAAACCGGAAACTAAAATGAATACCATTTTAGCTTCCATCATGATTTTAACAGTTGGAGGATTGTTGTTTACCTTAACCAATTTACGTCCAAACCTAAATAAAGAAAGTGCACTCTCTGCTTCAAATGCTAATTATTCTTCCTGTTTGGAAAAAACGGAGTTGTTAAATATTAGTAGGTATAAGCAACAAACCATCGATTCACTTCATGTTAAAAACGAAGTGTTACGGCGAGAGGTAGGCATAATAATAGGTACTATTAATGAAGTAAAGAATGGTTTTTATGCTTCTGTATCTGATGGGCAAAAAATGTCTGAGTTAGAATTATGTGAACGATTCAATGGTGATTTTGATAAAGTTGCGAACTATTTTTTTAAGCAAACAAAAATGAATCCTGAGGAGGATAAATTAAAGTCACATTTACCAAATTTAAAGGTTGCATTGGGTAAATTTAAAGAATTTGTTGGTAGTAACTACACGAAAAATGTTGCTTCTATTTTGGATTTAGCAGGTGGTAGACGGTTGTATAAAACTGGTTTAAAGCAAGTGTCTTGGGAGTATTTGTATTTCAATGCTGTCCCTTTTGAGGTTGCAGTGAGAAATTTGAATCAATTACAATTAGAGATTAGAATAATTGAATCTAGTTGTATTCAGTAAAAAGAATGTATCTCTTCTTTTAATAAGAGGTTGTACGGTTTTATTGAAATAAAAAAGAGTCTGTTTCAGGAGTGAAACAGACTCTTTTAATTTGATAACTAAATAGTTAGAAAATCTCGTTAGCAGCGAAGTGGAATACACCTTCTCTTGCAGCGCTATCGTCAGAATCAGATCCGTGAACTGCATTACGTCCTTTGCTTTCTGCATATAATTTACGGATAGTACCTTCAGCAGCTTCAGCTGGGTCAGTAGCACCGATTAATGCTCTGAAATCTGCAACTGCGTTATCTTTTTCTAAGATAGCAGCGATGATTGGTCCAGAAGTCATGTATTCTACTAATTCACCGTAGAAAGGTCTTTCAGCGTGCTCGATATAAAATTCTTTCGCTTGCGCTTCAGTCAAAACTGTGAATTTCATTGCTTTGATTTGAAACCCTTTACTTAAGATAAGGTCGATAATTTTACCAGCATTTCCGCTTTCTAAAGCGTCTGGTTTTAACATTGTAAATGTTCTGTTAGTTGCCATTTTATATAATTTTTTGACAAATATAGGTAGAAAATAGGGACTTACTTTTTTTGTGGTAAAAAAAGTTAATAATACCTATTGACCTAGGTCTAACGTCTTTATTTAATGTTGTATATGTATGAAAATGGTTAAATTTGACTTCTACTTCGCTCAGTCAGACCAACTGCTTATTGTATATGAAAGACATAGAAAATTATTTTAGTTCGATTGATCCTACGTTTGCTGCTTTATTAGCAACGACATTTACTTGGTTTTTAACAGCGATGGGTGCTTCGTTGGTTTTTTTCTTCAAGACCATGCACCGAGCAGTGTTGGATGCTATGTTGGGTTTTACTGGTGGCGTTATGGTAGCGGCTAGTTTTTGGTCGTTATTGAATCCGGCAATTGAGATGTCTGAAAAGATGTATCCAGCTATGAAATGGATGCCTGCGGCTGTTGGTTTTGCTTTGGGGGCTATGTTTTTATTTGGGTTAGATAAAGTGATGCCGCACTTACATATTAATTTTCAGGATGAGGAGAAAGAAGGTAAGAAGACGCAACTGCATAAATCGATTTTGTTGGTATTAGCGATCACATTACATAATATTCCGGAAGGTTTGGCGGTTGGAGTTTTGTTTGGTGCGGCCTCTTTAGGTATTGATGGTGCAACGATACCTGCAGCGATTGCTTTGGCAATTGGTATTGGTATTCAAAATTTCCCAGAAGGTTTTGCGGTTGCAATGCCTTTACGAAGAATTGGTATGAGTCGCAGGAAAAGTTTTTGGTATGGTCAATTATCGGCTGTAGTGGAACCAGTTGCTGGGGTAATTGGTGCTTTAGCGGTTGTTTATATGCAACCTATTTTACCATTTGCATTGGCTTTTGCTGCTGGAGCAATGATTTATGTAGTTGTAGAAGAGGTAATACCGGAAACACAAAGAGATAAGTATACAGATATTGCTGTATTAGGATTTATTGGTGGTTTCTTGGTGATGATGGTGTTGGATGTTGCTTTGGGGTAGGGATTGAAAGATTAGCAGATTGCAAATTAGCAGATTGTAGCCCTTCGACACATTTCGATAAGCTCAATGGTGCAGCTCAGTGACACCTTCGACAGGTTTGAGCGTTTGTAATGCTTAGCTTCTCTCTTTGTTGTTTTGGGTAGTTTTGCTTGCAGGTTGGTTGATGTAAAAAGTTTCGCTATCTGTAACGAATTGGTTTGTTTTACCGTCAAAATGTTTGTTTAAAACTCCTTCAAGCAAGCCTTCTTTTGAGTATGAGTAGTTGATTTCTTGGGTGTTTTCATCTATTTTGAATGCATTGTTTTTACTGTTCCAATTGGTTTGTGTTGTTTTAGTAATGTGGTTAGTTTGATCCATTGTATGGGAAATTTGGTATACTTTATCCCAAAGTTCGGTATTAGAATGGTTTGCTACGAATCCAATTTTTCCAATTAATCGATTGTTATTTGCATAGATTAATGAATCTTTTGTTGATTTTTGCCATTTAGCATGGTTGTTTAGTACGTAATTTGTACTTGATTCACAGCGGTTTTTATAAAACGAATATGCTGTTTTAGAAACAATTTTAAATTGATTTTTATCCTCGTCCCAAGTGTAATTGGTTTTACTAATACAATTATTGTTTAGGTGTTCGTAGGTAAATTTTTGGCAACCAGTATTAGTCCATGCGTTATTAGACCAAACAAATCCTATTTCAGCTGTTTTATATTTATTTTGATCGTATTTTATTTCCCATTTTAGCAACTTATTCCAACGATTTAATTCCATTATTTCATAGCAAATAGTTTCAAGGCTATCGAATTGATTATACGTGAAAATTGCTTTTTTGAATGGGGATGAGTTCCAATTATTTATGGTATCATTCCATTGGAAGTAAGTTTCTTGTATTCGTTGATTCTTTGTATTGTAGGAATACTTTGTTTGCATGTGTTGTGAACCAACGATCGAATTTGCGTATGAAGATGCGCTTTGTTTTGAACCATTTTGGTTGTAGGAAAAAATAGTAGAATCTGTTACTTGCCACTTTTTTTCGATTTGGTTGTAGCTGGTGCGTAACTCACAGTAAACTTTTGAATTCGTGTTGTTTATTTGTGCAAGAAACGACCAAGGAAAACTTCCTAAAATTAGTAGAATGATGTAAATTTTCCTTTTCATTATAAATCGATTTCGATAGTTTAAAATTAATCATTGCCTATATGGAAAAAACAATTTTAAAAAATAGTTGTTCACTTTTTGTTGTTTATTCTTCCTTATTTAGAACATTAGTATTCATAACGTTGGCTTTTCTATAAAATTGTTATAGTTCTTTTTTTAACTGAGGTATATCATATTTTAGATTCTTTTTTCGACGTAATCTTGTGGTATAATTATGTAGTATGTCACACACACTGATTCAAAAATATAATGTTCCGGGTCCGAGATACACTTCTTACCCGACTGTTCCTTTTTGGAAAGACAACCGTTTATCTCAGCAAGATTGGTTAGAAACAGTCCATTTGAATTACAAAAACTTTGGTTCAAATGAGATTAGTTTATATATCCATTTACCATTTTGTGAGAGTTTATGTACATTTTGTGGTTGTCATAAGCGAATAACCAAGAATCATGCTGTAGAATTACCTTATATCGATGCAGTTATAGCAGAATGGAAACTATATTTATCCAATTTAGATTTTACACCTGTCATTCGTGAATTGCATTTGGGAGGGGGTACGCCAACATTTTTTAGTCCTTTGGAATTAAAACGATTAATAACAACCATCGTTTCCATGGCTTCGGTTCACCCAACAGCGTTTGAATTTAGTTTTGAAGCTCATCCTAATAATACATCGGATGAACATTTGACTGTATTGTTTGATTTAGGGTTTAAGCGTTTAAGTTTAGGGATACAGGATTATAGTCCAACGGTCCAACAAGCGATACACCGTATTCAACCATTTGAGAATGTTTCCAAGGTACATGCAAAAGCGAAGGAGGTTGGGTATACTTCGATTAGTCATGACTTGGTTTTTGGTTTACCAAAACAAACGTTGCAAGATGTAAAAGATACGGTTGCCAAAACGTTATTGTTGATGCCAGATCGTATTTCCTTGTATAGTTATGCGCACGTTCCATGGGTGAAAGGTGTAGGACAACGGGGGTATGACGAAAATGATTTACCTCAAGATGCTGAAAAACGAGCCTTATACGAGGTCGCTAAATCGTTGTTAGAGGTAGCTGGATATTTAGAAGTAGGGATGGATCATTTTGCTTTGCCACACGATTCGTTAGCCATTGCCATGAAAAATAAAACGTTACATCGCAATTTTATGGGCTATACCACGCAAAATACACCGATGATGTTGGGATTAGGGATGTCATCCATTTCGGATAGTTGGTTTGGTTTTGCGCAAAATGAAAAATCGGTAGAAGCATACCAAGAGCGAGTAATGAAAGGAGAACTACCTGTTTTTAGAGGACATATTTTGGACCAAGAAGATTTGGCTATCCGCAGACATATTTTGGATTTGATGTGTCATTTTGAAACGGAAGTGAAAGATGAATTATTATTGGATGAGGTTACAGAAGGATTGCAAGAAATGATAACGGATGGGTTGGTTGAAGTTGTAGGAAAAAAAGTTGTGATTACGGAAGAAGGTGTGCCATTTGTGCGTAATGCGTGTATGGCATTTGATAGGGATTTGAAGGGTATGGAGAAAAGGGAAGGGATGTTTTCGAAAACGGTGTGACACCGTTTTGTAAAATTTAGGGCTCGTCACGACGAGCCCGAACCTATAAAAAGATATTATGGCAGAGATTTGTTACCATTGCGGGGATGATGTTATAGGCAAAGGATATTTGTTGCAGGAAAAGCAATTTTGTTGTACGGCGTGTAGAACGGTGTATCAGATTTTGCATGATAACAACATGGATGCTTATTATACGTTGGAGCAAAAGCCGGGGGTAAAACCTTCAGCGAATGCTGAGAATAAGTATGCTTTTTTGGAATTGGAATCGCTCCATGACAAATACATACAATTTAAAGAGGGAAATTTAGAGCGTATTACCTTGTTTTTACCGTCGATACATTGTTCTTCGTGTATTTATTTGTTAGAGAATATTTCCAAGATTGAGCCAGCGATATTGAGTTGTCAGGTAAATTTTACCAAGCGAGAGGCGGTTATCAATTTTGATTCATCGATGTTAAAACTATCTGGATTAGCGAGTTTGTTGGATAAAATTGGGTATGCTCCAAATTTTGGGAATCGTAAGGATTCTGAAAAGAAATTAGACAAGCAGTTTTTGTATAAATTAGGAATTGCAGGATTTGCCTTTGGAAGTATTATGCTTTGGAGTTTTCCAGAGTATTTGGGAATTGAAGATATGCAAGCGCGTATGCGAAATTTCACATCTTATTTGTCATTTATCGTTTCCTTGCCAGTACTTTTTTATTCATCGAGTGAATATTTTGTTTCAGCATATAAGGCTTTACGAGCAAAAAGTTTGAATTTAGATGTTCCGATAACTATTGGAATCATTGCTTTGTATGGACAAAGTGCCTATTCCATATTTACAGGGGATGGTCCAGGTTATATGGATTCGTTTGCCACTTTTATTTTTTGGTTGTTGATTGGTAAATGGTTTCAGAATAAAACGTATAAAACACTTTCGTTTGAACGAGATTACACCTCTTATTTTCCAGTTGCGATTACCAAATTGACTGGAAATCAAGAGGAAATCGTTGAAATAGAGGTGTTGAAAGAACAAGATATTATCTATGTTCGCAATGAAGAAGTGATTCCGTGTGATAGTGAATTGATTTCGGATGAAGCACGGATTGATTATAGTTTTGTTACAGGAGAATCGGTGCCGGTGACAAAAAAGAAGGGTGATTTTATTTATGCGGGAGGAAAATTAATTGGTCAACGTGCAAAGTTTACCGTTTTGAAAGAATGTAATCGCAGTCAGTTGACACAATTATGGAACGAAGTATCCAAAGAAGATAAGGGAAAAAATCAGAAAACGGCACAAGATAAAATATCCTATTATTTTCTTTCCATCCTCTTATTAATTTCATTAGGAGCAGGAATTGCGTGGGCATTTGTGGATCCATCGAAAATTACACAGATTGTTGTTTCGATATTGATAGTTGCTTGTCCGTGTGCCTTAGCGTTGTCGAGTCCGTTTACCTTGGGGAATGTAATTCGTGTTTTGGGTAGAAAAGGATTATATGTGAAAAATGCAAAAGTGATTGAGCGCATGAATGAAGTGACGGATATTGTGTTTGACAAAACAGGTACTCTAACTACAGGTTTATTGGATGGTATCGAATATCAAGGGGCTGAATTAAGTGAATTTCATAAAAACTGCATATTAACTGTTGCAAATTCTTCTACACATCCACTATCGAGAGGTATAGTTTCGTATTTAAAAAATCAGACGGTACTTGATGCGCATGATATGAGTTCTTTTGAGGAAATTTCTGGGAAAGGGATGCTTGCAACATGCGATGATATAGAGATACGTTTGGGATCTCGTTCGTATACATCTGCACCTGAACAGTTAGGATTATCGGATGAAACAGCGGTACATATTCAAATCAATGGTACGTATTTCGGGCGATTTATATTCCATTCTGAAATCCGACCAGGAATTGCTGAAATGGTAAAAGGTTTGTCGGATTATCGTTTGCATGTGTTATCGGGGGATAATGAAAAAGATAAAGATGTATTGGAGGCGATTTTTCCACAAGGCACAACGATTCTATTTCATCAAAGTCCGATAGATAAGTCAACTTACGTTGACGCCCTTCGCTTCGAGAGCCTCAGCGACCGGGCTTGTGTACTCATGGTTGGGGATGGGTTGAATGATGCGGGTGCATTAGGTAAATCGGATGTTGGGGTAGCTGTTTCGGAGGATATTTTTCGTTTTACACCTTCTTCGGATGCGATATTGGAAGCTTCGACCTTGCGTATGTTGCCTCAATTTTTGAAAATTTCACGTTATGCAAAAACGGTATTAAAAACGTGTTTAGCATTTTCTGTTTCGTATAATGTTGTAGGGTTGAGCATTGCTATTTCGGGACAGATGTCGCCATTGGTTGCAGCGATTTTGATGCCGATAAGTTCGATTACGGTGGTGTTTTTGAGTACGTTTATGGTGATGCGGAAGGCGCTTCGAGAGCCTCAGCGACCGAGATGAAGATTTGATTAATGTGTAAATTATTCAATGTGTAAATTATTCAATGTGTAAATGTATCAATGAATTAATGTGAAACTGTTGGATGCATAATTGGAGGATTTTAACCATTAAGGAATTGAGAAATTGAGGGAGAGGAGGATTTTTGAGGGGGGTAAGAGACCTGTGGTCTTGTTTAGATAGGGATGTTTAGAAATAGTGTCAAAACAAGATTGTTTAATTGCCTTGTTATAAAATGATTCGTATTATTTAAGTTTAATTAGTCTTCTCTTTATCCATTTTCTTTCGATGGCTTCAAGGTACGGGGGAAATTTATGTTTTACTTCAGGATTCTAGAAGTTATAAAATTTTTTATTAAATCTAAATTTAGATAATTCCGTCACTTCGTCACATGTCGCTCGTCACTTCTTCTCACATTTCGTACCCTTATGACAGCAATCCATGACTACTTCTTTTTTCTCTTCTGAGAAAGATACTTTAGGACTGATGTATGGGATATCTAAGTTCATGCCACGAAGGACAATTAGTAGTCCGACTACAGTGATGAGGTAAGGTAAATAACGATTGATTTTACTTCGGATAGGATTGCCAAGTTGTTGTGCGAATACGCTGAAGGCTACTAAGCCTGGTAATGTTCCTAATCCAAAAGCAAGCATACTGGTCGCGGATAGGAGGGGAGATCCTAATACTACAGCAGTAATTAATGCAGTATAAACCATCCCACAAGGGAGTAGACCATTTAAAGAACCAAGTAAAAATAATTTGATAGGACTTTTGGAACGCATGATTTTTCCCATAGAGCGAGAGAGGAGTGACGAGAGAGGAGTGACGAGAGACGAAGTAAAGGGATTTTTGAAGCAAGTTAATTTATTTCTCCATGCATAGAGGATGATACCGATTCCTGAAAGGATACTAATTGCTTGTAGTACACCAAACAGTTTGATTCCCATGCCAATATATCCAACGATGTAACCAAGTATCGCATAGACTAAAACCCTTCCAATGTGGTATTGAAGAATTCCCGAGAACATAGCGGATTTTGAAGATCGATTTAGCGGGATGGCTAAAGCAATAGGTCCACACATACCTATACAATGTAGGTTGGAGATTACACCTAAGATAAATGCAGGAATGAAAATCGTTTCCATGGTTTATTATTTAAGCATGAGTTCCTCTTTTTGAAGGAATTTTTTAGATGCAACTTGGTAATGGATGTTGATCTGGTAAAGTCCTTTTTGCAGTTTTTTCTTGTCAACCATCATTGTTTTTGTTCCTACTTCTGCAAACAATTGGTCCCCTTTTTTATCATTCGGTTTGAAAAACTCAACAGACACGGTATCGATTTTTTCTACCAAAGGAAACTGCAGTATAATAAATTCTTTGTTTTCTGAAACTTTCACTTTTTCTTTTGCTTCATTTGCATTTCGTTGCGCTTGAATTTCTTGTTCGTACGCGATTTCTTTTTTGTAGTAGTCCTCGCTTTCTAAGTCGGTGTTTTTAGACATTAAGGTGAATACCATCCATAGGATGAAAGCCATAAATGATGCCATAAAAATGATGATTCCTTTTCCCCAGTTCATAGTTGTTTAAGATTTTAGACCTTAGACCTTAGACCTTAGACCTTAGACCGCAAACACGTGGTCTGAAGTCTTCTGTCTAGTGTCTAATATCTCGTTTTACATTAGTGGCCCTAGAAATTTAATTTTCACACGTTGAATTTCTTTACCGTTTCCTAAAATTATAATTGTGCTTATTTTTTTTCCGTTTTCCATTGCGCTAAAAGGATATTTGACGATGAATCGATCTTTTAAATGCGCTTCTTTTTTAAGTTGAAGATTGTGAACAACTAACTCTATTTTACCTATATTGTCGGCTAGTTTTAATTTGATTTTATAATTTTTTCGTGTTTTATTGGAAAGATTCATCTCAAAAATATTACTGATATATCCAGAATTATTTGTTTGGTAGGTTGTACCACGTTGTCTAAATATAGTAGCTTGAAAATCTTTTCGCGTGATTAATAAGGAAACGAATATTCCTAAAATAAGAATCAGCAACGCAGTGTATGCTTTTACACGTTTTGTCCATTCAAATCGAGTTCCATTTTTTATACCGTTTTCAGAAACAAAGCGTATAAGTCCTTTTGGTTGCCCAATATTTTCCATTATTGTGTTACATTCGTCGATACATGCGGTACAATTAACACACTCTAATTGTGTACCATTTCGAATATCGATACCCGTGGGACAAACATGTACGCATAGTTTACAATCGATACAATCTCCTTTACCAGCAACTTTTCTATCTTCTCCTTTTTTGATTTTTGCTCGGTCTTCCCCGCGTTTATGGTCGTAAGCAACTACCATCGTATTTGGGTCAAGAAGTACTCCTTGAAGTCTCCCGTAGGGACAAATTGTAGTACATACTTGTTCTCTCAAACGCGAGAAAACGAAATAGAAAACAGTTGTAAATACAGCAATTCCAATAAATCCTCCAACGTGTTCGGAGAATTTGCCTGTTTGAATATTCCAAAGCGTATCTGCACTGATAATATATGCTAAAAATGTATTTGCGATTAAGAAAGAAATCAACCAAAAAATGGTATGTTTAATTGTTCTTTTAATCATTTTTTCGCGCGTCCAAGGGGCAGCTGCTAATTTACGTTGGTGTGTATAATCTCCTTCAATCCAGTATTCTATTCTTCGGAAAATCATTTCCATAAAGATGGTTTGAGGACATACCCAACCGCAAAAAATACGACCGTAAATAATGGTAAATAAGATAATTCCTATTACACCAAGGATTGTTGCGATAGCAAATAAATAAAAGTCCTGCGGCCAGAAAATTTTACCGAATAAAATAAATTTTCGTTCGATTACATTGAGCAGGAAAAAAGGTTCTCCATTGACTTTTATGTGTGGGAGTGCAAATAATACAATTAGTAAGAAATAACTGGTAATCTTACGGTAATTGTAGAATGTTCCCTTTGGTTTTTTGGGAAAAATCCAAATGCGTTTTCCTTTTTCATCAATGGTTGCCACTGAATCTCTGTATGTTCCTTCTGCATCCTCCATTTGAGTTACGAGTTACGAGTTACGAGTTACGAGTTGTGAAGTGACGTTTCATTTCGTCACTCCGTCACTCGTCACTTCGTCACTCAATTATTTCTCCTTGTGGTGCTTTTCCTTTTGTTTCTGGTAAAGACAACACAAAAGAGGCAACCTGTTGTAGTTGTACAGGATTGAATTTTGAGTTATGTTCCGGCATTCCGTTTGGAGTACCATTTTTAACTGTTTTGAAAACATCCTTAATATCAAAACCATAAATCCAGTTTTTATCCGTTAAGTTTGGTCCGATATTTCCTTCTCCTTTAGGGTTATGGCAGGTAACACAGTTTGTTTCAAACAATGCTTTTCCTTTACTTATATCCCCTGCATCTTTCATTAGAGTTACATTGGATTCATCGACATTCATTGCCATTTTGGATAAATATGCTTTCACTTCTGAGTCTGCTTTTTTCATTTCTTTGTCGTATGCTTGGTACTGTAAATCACCAGTATTAAATACGTGGTAATTGAATAGGTAAATTACGGCAGTAAGTATCGTAATTCCGAATCCCCAAACCCACCAAGGTGGAAGATTGTTATCCAATTCGCGAATGCCATCGTATTCGTGGTGCATTAAAATTGTATGTTCTTCTTCGATAGGAACAACATCTGTAAGTACTTGATTTAATTTTTTCAAAGTTTTAACTTCTTTTTCTTTCCGTTTACGTTCATAAACTAGCGCTAAAAGACGTTTGAATTGCGATTGTAAGTAGATAATTACCAATAACAATACTACATTGATAGTTATTAGGAAGTAAATATCCGCGTTTTCTATCAGGATCCAAGGTTGAGGTTCTGTAGAAGGTTCAGGAATAGACATTGCTAATGTAGTATTTCCTGTAGCCATTAATCCAAACGTTATAATAAGTATTAAAGCTTTGAAGAGATTACCTTTTTCTTTGTTTTTCTTTTCTGTTAATTTATTGGTGAAATACTCGGATTTTACCAAATTGATAATAGAAGAAGATAAAATAAAGATGACGATGAGCATAATTACAATAGAAACGAGTAACCAATAAAACGTGCTTAAGTTTTCTTTGTAATTTGGTTTATATACGATTTCTTTAGCAACTTCGGTTGTTCCGGAAGTGGTTTCTGTTGGAGCGGCAGCTACAGGAGGATTATCGACAAACGTTAAAATAGCATCTAATTCTTCTTTAGTTACTTGTTGACCTGGCATTTCCATTGGGCTGAATCCTTTGATTGCATCTGCCATTTTACTTTTACCGGAAGCAATTAATCCGGTTGAGTTCGTTACCCAATCGATTAACATCTCACCTTCACCAGCATCCGCCCATTTTTGTTTCACTCCTTTTAACATAGGTCCTGTAGAAGCCTTGTCTAGTAAGTGACAGGTATTACATTTTGCTTTGAAAAGCGCTTGACCATCTTGTGCATTGGCACTCACTAATAAATTAGTAAAAGCTACAAGTGCAATGATTTGTTTGAATAACTTTTTCATCGTTTTGTCGTTTTAAAATCCTACTTCGTTTTGAATTTCTCCGTCCGCGTTTGTGTCGAAAGGGATGTTGCTCAAATCATTCACCTCTTTTTTCTTCATGCGGATAACATAGGTTAACATAAAAGCAAAAAACAGGAAGAAGATGAGCAGTGAGATAATGGGGTATATGGAAACCCCATCAATGCTCGTTAAATTATGTTTTATGAATCGTAACATGGTTTGTTTATTTAGTGTTTGTATTCGTAGTTGTATTCATTGCATCTTTACCTAAGCGCTGTAAATAAGCGATCAAGGCAACGATTTCTTTTTTCTCCAATTTTGCAATTTCTTCTTTTGCGTTCACCGTTTTTAAGATTTGTGCAGGTTGGTTGTTTATGATATCTGTAGCGATTTCATTTGCTTGTTTTTGCAAATCTTTCAATGCAACATGCTCGTAACCTTTCGCATAAGGAACCCCAAGTGTGCGCATCGCATTGATTTTTTTAACGATTAAGTTTGTTGTTAAGTCATTGTCTTTTAACCAAGTGTATGCTGGCATGATGGAGCCTTTGGATACATCTTTTGGACGAATCATGTGTTGGTAATGCCAGAAGTTCGATTTTTTGATTTTAATGTTACCACCTTCGCGGGCTAAATCTGGACCGGTACGTTTAGATCCCCATTGGAAAGGGTGGTCATAGACAAATTCTCCTGCTTTCGAGTATTCCCCGAATCGTGCGGTTTCGAAACGTAATGGTCGAACTAATTGAGAGTGACAATTATAACATCCTTCTTTGATGTAAATATCTCTACCTTCTAATTCAAGTGGTGTATATGGTTTAACACTGGAGATAGTAGGAATGTTACTTTTTACAATCATCGTAGGAACGATTTGAACCAATCCTCCGATAGATACTAATACGATTGCTAAAAGCATCATTTGAAAAGGTTTACGTTCGATTTTACGGTGCCAGTATTCCCCTTTTACAGGAGCTAATTTCAAGTCTTTTGTTACTGTTGCTTCCGCTTCTTCGTTTTCCACCAATTTTCCTGATTTTGCTGTTTTCACTAGGTTGTAAAACATCATCACTGCCCCAACGATGAATAATAATCCACCGATTGAACGTAAAATATAGAAAGGCTTAATGATTTGAACTGTTTCCAAGAAATCTTGGTAAGTTAACGTACCATCTGGGTTAAATTGTTGCCACATTTGACCTTGCGCAAATCCTGCGTAATACATTGGAATTGCATATAAAATAATTCCTAGCGTCGCAATCCAAAAGTGTTGGTTTGCCAATTTTTTAGAATATAATTCGGTTTTAAAGATTTTTGGGAATAACCAATAAAGCATACCGAATGTAAACATCCCGTTCCAACCTAAACCGCCAACATGCACGTGTGCAATTGTCCAATCGGTAAAGTGAGAAATCACGTTTACGTTTTTCAAGGATAATAGAGGTCCTTCAAACGTAGCCATACCATAACACGTTAAGGCAACCACCATGAATTTCAACATTACATCGTCACGAACGCGATCCCACGCACCACGTAAGGTCAATAAACCATTTAACATACCACCCCAGGATGGAGCGATTAACATCACAGAGAATACAACTCCTAAACTTTGCGCCCAATCTGGTAGCGCAGAGTATAATAAGTGGTGAGGTCCAGCCCAAATGTAGATGAAAATCAACGCCCAAAAGTGGATGATAGAAAGTCTGTAAGAATACACTGGTCTGTTTGCTGCTTTCGGTACGAAGTAGTACATTAATCCTAGATAAGGTGTTGTTAAGAAGAATGCAACCGCATTGTGTCCGTACCACCATTGCACTAATGCGTCTTGCACACCTGCGTACCAAGAGTAACTTTTTAAGAAGGATACTGGTAATTCAAAAGAGTTGAATATGTGTAAGATAGCAACAGTAACGAATGTGGCGATGAAGAACCAAATAGCAACATATAAGTGTTTTACTCGACGAACGACAATGGTTGCAAACATGTTGAAGCCAAACACTACCCATAACGCAGCGATAAGGATATCAATCCACCATTCTAATTCTGCGTATTCTTTTCCAGAAGTAATACCGAATGGTAGTGTTGCAACCGCACACAAAATGATAAATTGCCAACCCCAGAAGTTGATATTACTTAATTTATCGCTCCACATACGAGTTTTAAGTAAACGTTGTAGCGAGTAATATACACCTGTGAAGATTCCGTTACCTACAAATGCGAAAATCACCGCATTGGTATGCAATGGTCTCAAACGTCCAAAGGATAGAAAACTAAATCCTAAGTAATCGTTGAAAAATTCGGGAAACGCTAATTGCAGTGCCACGATTAATCCTACAACCATTCCGGTGATACCCCAGATGATGGTTGCGTAAGCAAAATTCTTTACGATCTTATTGTCGTAACTAAACTTTTGTACTTCCATTGTTGCTTGTGTTTTGGTTATTATTTATTAACTCATCTTCGAATAGGATTCGCACAGAAGGTGTGTAATCGTCTTCGTATTGTCCGGTTTTAATTGCCCATAAGAAAGACACTAAAAAAAATAGTGCTACTACTAAACTTACAACGAGCATGATGTATATGATTCCCATGATGCAAATGTGGGAAAGATTAAACAGTGAGTAACTGACTCGAATTAGAGGAAAATATGATATGCGTCATGTTTTTTAGATTCTTTAAAGTCTAAAAACATTTATTTACTTTTACAGCAAATAGATTGAATGCGTTTTTTCCTTGTAATTTTCTTTTTACCATTTTTTACTTTCGCGCAATTTCATCCGAAAAAGATTGGGGAAGTTACTGGATTAGTACAGTTTAGCATTTGGGAAGAAGATACCATTGGTAATGTTATACATGGTTCAAAAGAGGTTGTTTTTCAACATAATTATTCGGTAGATATCCATAAACCTAGATACGACAATTTGATTTCTGTGGATCAAATGAAACAACTGGTTTTTGAATTTGTTTCTATTCCTAAATCGTTGATTTTGATGCAAAAAAAATCTTGGAGGGACTCCCTAACCAATAAAAGAGTACGTATTTTCTTTTCTAGGAAAATTGCAGAGAAACAACTAAAAATAGCGTTTGTAAAACGAAAAGGGATTTGGTTTGTTTTTAGAAAAGATTATACTATGCTCGTGGATTCTGATACGCAAATTCCGAAGCATATTTTGATACTTGTGAATGGATATAGAGGGTATGAACGTGATCCTAATGAGACAGATAATTTGGTTACTACCAAAGATCGTTATCACTATTGGTATAAGTTAGATGATCGTTTTATCGATACCTTACACCCCAATGCAACCTATTATTTAGATGGTAGTATGAGTGTGCGAACATCCAACCATCGTAGCAGTTTAAATTTTGTCAAAAGTTATTACTTCAGCTCCCATTTTATCAACCGGAAAGATACCAGCAGGTACTTGAATCGATTGAATACAAGGCCAAATTCTTCTGGGTTTTATTATCGCAAGGACAAAGGACGTATTGGAGGAAAAACGCTGGAAATGTTGTTGCAAACGCACGTTAAAGACACCTTAGACATAGTTTGTCATAGTATGGGCTATGCATATACACTAGGAATACTAGATGTTTTGAAGGATCGTGTTGTTTTAGGTAAAATATATATCCTTTCACCGGAAAATGGTTGTCAGGATGGTATGGATTGGTCACAATTTCAGGAAGCTTGGCAGTATGGGAGTAATTTAGACCAAGCAAATCCTGACCCGATTTGGGAGCAGGACGGCATTGCTCCCCAATGTGAAGTCAAAGGAATGGTTTATGACGCCAATCACGGAAGGGTATTTATCCCTAAAGACTGGCCGAAGAAAAATTTTGTCGATAGTCACATGCCTTTGGGGTACGATTGGATCTTTGATCGTATACCAAAAGGAGGGAGGGGAAGTATTAAACGTTGATTATCGGATGCAGTAAACCACTGACATTTGTCCAAACACTGGATACACACTTGATCCTAAACTCTTCGTATTATTTACAACTAAAAAATTATATCCACCGGTTGCTAGTACTCTAAATCCTTTTGGTAAGGAATAACTTACACCAGCTTCTAATCCCATGACTAATGCATGGTTAGCATATCCAAGTAATTCGATAGATTCTCCTAGTTTCGTATGATCGTAGCCAATATTAATTCGCAGCGTTGGAGCAAGTTTTTTCCCTTTGCGAAAATAATAAGCGAAAAATACATCGTAGTGATTGATTGGTAATGCGTTGGAATGGAAAGCAGATCCCAATCCAGAAAACGTCATAGTAACACCTGCATTTAATGGAAATTTCCCAGCAAGTTTACGTAGGTGAAATTCAGCTGTCACTCCATTCTCCCAATAAAAACCAGTATATTTTTGACTTCGAATTCCAAGTTCAATCGTTGGTTGTATCGAATCTTGAGCAAATGAAGTTGCTGTTAATAAGAGGGATAAGATTATTGTTCCGATTTTCATAGGGTAGAAAGTATTTCGTTAAACACATCGTTTTGAAGTTGTATTGCTTCTGGCGTAATTACATTTCTACCTTTTAGTCTAGTAAATACATGTAAATCTGAGTTTATTATTTTTACATTAAATTTCTGTTTGTTAGTTATTCCTTGGTAAAATAAGGCAGCACTTATAGGGTCAGCAGAACCATCTTTTTTTGCTTTATAAACAGTTAAGGAAACATGGTCTGGAATATGAATTCCATTCTCTAGTTTTTTACGCATAATTTGTGTGATATCATTTAATTGTTCTAAGGCTTGATAAGGTCTGTATTTGTACCAAAAACCATTTTCTCCTAGTTCCATAGTAGACTCACTATATCCAAGTGCAGGTCCAACAGCGGAAACCAAAGAAAGTGTTTTATTGGATGGAACGATAATTGGGTCAATAAAATATACGTTTTTAAGCACGTCGGTATTTAATTTATTGGTAGACAAAGCTTCGAGTATTAAAGGACAACCAGTGGAGGATCCAATAAAGGAAATATTTGTATATCCAAGTTCCCGTAATGTAAGATACTCTTGGAGGATAGGAGCTTGCCATTCTTCCCAAGTTGCTTTTTTAAAATCAGCATAATCGCGACCGTGTCCACCCAATAAAACAACCGAAATGAGTGCTTTACTTTTTGCTTTTACAAAGTTTTTGAATTCCAACCATTCGAAAGTGGTAGCAGAAAATCCATGTACAGCAATAATTACAGGGGTAGATTTTTCTAGTAATGAAGGAGTTGGATTAGCTACTGAAAGCAAGAAGTTTTCTGGGTGATTTATGCTTGAATCGTTGATAGTTGTTCCATCTAGATCGATAGCATTGTCGATTGGGGGTAGTTTATCGGATTTTTTACAAGCAGTTAATGCGCTGCAAACAAGTAAAATGTATATGAGGTGTTTCATAATTTTTTTTGATAAAATTAGTGTTTTTACTTTCAACTTTCGACTTTCAACTTTCGACTTTCAACTTTCAACTTTTCTTCCTACCTTTAACTATGCACCTACCATCTCAATTAGCTCTAACATTAAAGTACAATCTTCCTGGAGAAAGTGCTCATATTCCGCTTTCACCATTACATCGTCCAATAACTAGCGAAATCATCCAAAACCTTACAGAGTATAAAGAATCGGCTGTTGCAGTAGTGTTATTTGAAGTTAGCAATACGTATGAATGTATTTTGATACAACGTACCGAATATAAAGGGAAACATAGCGGACAAATCAGTTTTCCAGGTGGGAAAAAAGACAAAGAGGATGCGGATTTATTTGCGACAGCAAAACGTGAATGTTTGGAAGAAATTGGTGTTTCGATGGAAAAAGCCGAATACCTTGGTAAACTAAGTCAAGTGTATATACCCGTCAGTGGATTTTTAGTCGAACCGCATGTGTTTTATTACCCTTCGATTCCTTCAATCGTGCATCAAGAAAGAGAAGTGGCCTCAGTATTTACAATTTCATTGGATGAATTGTTAGCTGACAATGTGATCGGAGAAATGAAAATAGCATCGGAAAATACATTAGTTAAAATGAAAGTCCCTTGTTTTACTATTCGGGATAAACAAATTTGGGGTGCAACGGCGTTAATTTTAAATGAGTTAAGGGAAGCTTTAAAAGGGAAGAGTAAATAGTTACGAGTGACGGATAGCAATTAAAGTGATTTAAGTTAAATCTGATTTTCATCCGATTTTAAAAGCCTAAGAATAGCTATATTTGGTAGGAAAATTAATTTAGACTTTATGAATGCAGCACATCTACATCTTTTGGTAAATCATTTTCCAATCATTGGAGTGGTTGTTGGTTTGGTTATATTACTTTGTGGCTATGTTTTTAAGTCACAATTAACGAAACGTATCGGAAACATAACCTTGTTTTTTTCTGCCTTGTTTGTTTATCCAAGTTTTAATACTGGTGAAGGTGCTGAAGAACTTACAGAACATCTCCCTGGTGTCAACGAAAGCTTGATAGAAAAACATGAAGAACTAGCTGAACAAATGGTAAATTTTGTGACTATTTTATTGCCTTTGTTACTTGTAACCTTTTATGCGGAATGGAAACAAAAGTCGTTCTTAAAATACGTTCAATTAGCTGTTCTTGTGCTTGCTTTAATTGTAGTTGCGTATGGTAAACTAGTTGGAACTTCTGGAGGAGAGATAAGACACACAGAAATTCGCAAGGTACAAACGAATGCTACAAACCAGCAACTTATGGATGAAGAAGAAGAGGAGAACGAATAGTTCTACTTAAATATAGACCCTCTAAACGGTCCCTGAGGCTCTCTAAACGGTCCCTGAGGCTCTCGAAGGGACGTCACTTCTTCGGTTTCCCAACCCTTCTTTTTCCGTTACTTCCACTTGTTCCCGTCGCTCGTCGCTTCGGATCCTGAAGCTCTCGAAACGGTCCCTGAGGCTCTCGAAGGGCCGTCGATTTTTTCTGTCCCTTTCCAAACAAACTCGGTTTACTCCCGCTTTTTTTTGCTTTTAACGTTGGGGTTTTAGCAGCAACAGGTTTCGCTTTTGGTTTTATTTTCGCTTTGTTTGACTCCGAGGTTGATTTTTCAATCATTGAAAAGATATGATTCAATTCACTTTCTGTCAAATCTCTCCATTCTCCTAAAGGAATACCAGTCAACGAAACATTCATGATCCGTGTACGTTCTAATTTACGGACTTCATATCCAAAATATTCACACATACGGCGTATTTGGCGATTTAATCCTTGAATGAGGGTGATTCTGAAAATGAGTGTACTTTCTTGAACGACCTTACATTTTTTAGTAACTTGACCTAAAATAGGGACGCCAGTAGCCATGGATGTTATAAACTTTTCGGTGATAGGTTTATCCACTGTAACCAAATATTCTTTCTCATGTGCATTTTCTGCCCGGAGAATTTTATTTACGATGTCACCATCGTTGGTAAGAAAAATCAAACCTTGAGAATCTTTGTCTAACCGGCCAATATTAAAGACGCGAGTGGCATGGTTCACATAATCTACAATGTTTCCTCGTACGCCTTCTTCGGTAGTACACGTTACGCCAACCGGTTTGTTGAATGCTATGTACACGCGATCTTCCATAGACAGCGGCTCTAAACGTTGCCCGTTTACGGTTACTCGGTCTTTTGGTTTAACAACATCTCCAACCACAGCCTTACGATTGTTGATATACACCGTACCTTTTTCAATGAATTTATCCGCCTCTCTTCGAGAACAAATACCACTTTCAGCGATGAATTTATTAAGTCGTACGGTATTGAAATTTTCCATAGTACAAAAGAAAGCAAAAATTATTGAATCTGAAGCATCGTATTCCATTTTCAGGAGTCCATAGGAGAAAATCTGTTTCTTCAGTGATTTGCTTTGTTGTGTTTAATTAAGTTGTTGTAAGACAGTGTTTTGTTGTTGTGGCGATGGGTTTAATTATATTTTGTTTAAATTTTGTTAAAAAAAGTTAAACAAAATGAAGTAGATGCAATTTTGTTTAACTATATTTGTATATACATAAACAAAAATGAAGGTATTTACGATAGCCCAGTTGGAACAATTTTCCGGAATCAAAGCGCATACAATTCGCATTTGGGAACAACGTTATAGTGCTCTTAGACCGAGTAGATCCGAAGGAAATACGCGCTATTACGATAATAATCAATTAAGAAGATTACTAAATATTACCAGTTTAATGGAATATAAGTACAAACCTTCTAAGTTGTGTGTACTTTCGGATGAAGCATTGTTTGAATTAGTGCAACAACACTTACTTTCCTCCAAAGAGGAGGATTCAGCAAATGAATTTTACATCACCCAATTAATTGCAGCTGGAACAGAGTACAACGAGCGTGCATTCTCAACGATTTTTAATGCAGCGATTACAGAAAAAGGATTGAAAGCTACGTATGGTGATATTATCTATCCTTTATTAGTGCGTGTTGGGTACATGTGGACACAAGATTCTATGTTAGCCACCCAAGAACATTTTATGACTAGTTTAATCAAGCAGAAAGTGTTTACTGAGATTGAACAAATAGATAATGAATTGGTTACTACCGATAAAGTTTGGTTGTTGTTTTTACCTGAAAATGAATTTCACGAACTTGGTTTGTTGATTGCGAACTTTATTTTGCGAAGTTCTGGTAATAAAGTTTATTATTTGGGAAGTAACGTTCCATTAGAAGCATTGAACACTACCTTAGAGGAATTATACATTTCCGATGCGTTGACTTTTTTAGTGCATACACCATCTACGGAAGATATTAGTGAGTATGCTAAAATGATTCAAGAAAACAATGTTTCATTTCACGTAGCAACCAATCAGCAGACAAGGAAACACCTCGCTGATAAATTAAATTGTAACTGGTTGACAAGCCTTAATCAATTAGAACAACATGGCTAAAATAGCAATCATAGGATCCGGTTTTGCTGGAATAAGTACCGCTTCATACTTAGCGAAAGCTGGGCACGATGTGCATGTGTTTGAAAAAAACACGACACTCGGAGGTAGAGCTCGTTCATTTACTACAGAGAATGGATATGTATTTGACATGGGACCAAGTTGGTATTGGATGCCAGACATTTTTGAACGATATTTTAGTGATTTCGGTGTAACTGTTTCCGATTTATATGAACTAAAATTACTAAACCCATCGTTTGATGTGGTTTTTGGAGAAAAAGATACGATGCATGTTCCGGAAAATTTCGAGGAATTGTGTGCCTTGTTTGAATCCATTGAACCTGGGAGCAAGTTACAATTGATTAAGTTTTTAGAAGAAGCGGAGTTTAAGTATAAAGTTGGGGTAGATGAACTAATCTACAAACCAGCTAATTCTATTACAGAATTTATGACTCCAGATGTCATGAAAGGTGTACTTCGCCTGCAAGTATTTTCTTCATTTAGTAAACATGTTCGAAAATATTTTACCAATCCAAAACTGATTACATTGATGGAATTTCCGGTGTTGTTTTTAGGTGCAATGCCTCAGGATACGCCGGCTTTATATAGTTTAATGAATTTTGCAGGACTAAAATTGGGTACGTGGTATCCGATGGGTGGTTTTGGAAAAGTAATAGATGGTATGGTGCAAGTAGCTGAAAAAATCGGTGTTAAGTTTCATGTTAATTCTGCTGTCCAACATATTAACGTCGAAAATGGATTAGCTACTTCCCTTACTATCCAAGACCAAACAATAGCGTTTGATGCAATTATTGCAGGTGCTGACTACCACCATGTGGAGAGTAAATTATTAGATGAAAAACACCGAAACTACGCTGAAAATTATTGGAGTAAAAAAACATTTGCACCGTCTTCTTTAATTTACTATCTTGGTGTAAATAAGCGTATTTCAAATTTAGAACACCATACTCTTTTCTTTGATGAAGACCTAACGCAACATGCCAAAGAAATCTATAAGAATCCAATTTGGCCTTCTAAACCCTTGTTTTACGTTTGTTGTTCCTCTAAAACGGATACGTCGGTAGCCCCTGAAGGACATGAAAATTTATTTTTACTAATGCCTTTAGCCCCTGGATTGACTGACTCCGAAGAATTGCGAGAAACGTATTTTCTTCAGATGATGCAACGATTAGAAAAACAAACAGGAGATAAAATCTTGGATTTCATTGATTACAAACGTAGTTACTGTGTCAATGATTTTGTGTCCGACTACAATTCCTACAAAGGTAACGCGTATGGTTTAGCCAATACCTTAGGACAAACAGCAATATTTAAACCGAAAATTAAAAATAAAAAAATAAGTAATTTGTTCTATACCGGGCAGTTAACCGTTCCTGGCCCTGGAGTTCCACCTTCGTTGATATCTGGAAAAATAGCGGCAAATGAATTAGTAAAACAATTAATACCTTAAAACGATGAAAGCACTATTTGATGAGGTATCTGTGATGTGTAGTAAGTTGACTACCAAACGATACAGTACTAGTTTTTCGTTAGGAATACTTTTCTTACATAAACCTTTGCGAAATCCTATTTATGCTATTTATGGCTTTGTTCGTTTTGCGGATGAAATTGTTGATAGTTTTGATGGCTACGATAGGAAGTATTTATTAGATAAATTTCGTGCAGATTTGTATGAAGCTTTGGATCAACGTATTTCGTTAAATCCAATTTTAAACTCTTTTCAACAAATTGTGCATCAGTACAATATTGAAATGGAGTTGGTAAATACTTTCCTGGATAGTATGGAGATGGACTTAGAAAAACAATTCTATGTCAAAGAAAATTATGAAAAATACATTTTAGGTTCCGCTGAAGTGGTTGGTCTTATGTGTTTGAAAGTTTTCTTGAACGGAAACCAAGAAAAATACAATGAGCTAAAACCATACGCCATGAAGTTGGGTGCAGCTTTTCAAAAAATCAACTTCCTGCGCGATTTGAAAGACGATTATCAAACATTGGGAAGGACTTATTTTCCGAATGTAGATATGACGGAATTCACCCTGCAAGCCAAAAGAGAAATTGAAGAAGAGATTGCCATAGATTTTAAAGAAGCATTAATTGGAATTAAAAAGTTGCCAGTATCGTCCAAAGGTGGAGTTTATTTGGCGTATGTTTATTACTTGACATTATTCAAAAAAATTAAGCGTGTTTCGGTTGATCGCGTAATGGTAGAGCGAATTCGTGTAAGTAATGGAGAGAAAATAGCGCTTATGTTTAAAAGTATGTTGCAGTTTAAAACCAATATGTTATAATGAGATTTGTGATGTTTTTTTTACTACCATTCATTTTTGCAGGTACTTCATCAGTGCACAATGTATCGGAAGCAAGAACATTGTTTAAAACAGCTGCCTTTAATCCGCAGTCTTGCGCTTCCTTAATGTATGGCTTGAAAAACTATACGGAAGAAAATAATCCTACCTTAGCTGCTTATAAAGCCTGTGGATGGATGATGCATGCAAAATATGCGATTAACCCACTCGATAAATGGAATTCGTTTTCTAAAGGCAAGTCAATGTTGCAAAAATCAGTGAGTAAAGAACCTCAAAATGTTGAAATCCGATTTTTACGTTTGGCTATGCAATATAAATGTCCATCATTTCTAGGTTATTCTGACGATATTCCTAAAGATAAAAATTATGTAATTCAGCAGCTTAAAACTTTAGAAGATACAGAATTAAAACATTTGATAAAAGCATTCCTAGATAAAGCGGATATTTTATCGTCTGTAGAGAAAAACTTACTAGATCATTTATAATCATGAACCCATTATTTATTAATATCTTGATTGTTAGTGTTACCTTTTTCGCGATGGAAGGTGTTGCCTGGTTAACACATAAATATGTTATGCATGGATTTTTATGGAATTTGCATAACGACCATCACAAAAAAGAAGTTACAAGTTTCTTCGAAAAAAATGATTATTTCTTCGTTATTTTCGCTGTACCTGGAATGCTTGGTTTAATAATTGGTGGTCAATACGACTACAATTGGGCTTTTTGGATCGGTTTAGGAATTACAATCTATGGTACTGCTTATTTTTTAGTACACGATATTTTCATCCATCAACGTTTTAAACTCTTTAGAAATGCAAACCAGTTGTATTTCAGAGCAATTCGTCGTGGTCACAAGATGCACCACAAACATCTAGGTAAAGAAGATGGAGAATGTTTTGGTATGCTTTGGGTACCGTATAAATATTTTAAAGAAGCACGCTCGAAATAGCAAGTGATTACCAAAAATCTATATCCTTTCTATATCTATTTGCAACCTGTAATCTGCTAACCTGTCAATCTGAAATCTGCAACCCTGTCAATCTAAAACCTGCCAATCTGTAATCTGTAATCTGCCAATCTAAAATCTGCTAATCTCAAATCTGCTAATCTCAAATCTGACAATCTGAAATCTGCCAATCTCTAAAATCGTACCCTAGCAAATCCCATAGCAAAAGAAAGCGAATGAGCATCTTTTTGGAAGAAAGAGAAAGCATCACGCGAGGATACTCCAAATTCATAACTACCATTTCGCAAAATAAAGTTGATCCCAACAGGCATATTATTTTTATAAATCCCTCCACCAAAATAACCACAGCTTAATTGTAACCATTTTAAAATTCGTACATCACCACCAAAAGAAATAACTGTGTTTTTTATACTTCCAGGATTTTCGGAATTAAAAGGAGCTACTAAATCAAACCCTATACCAAGTATTTTTTTCCAATGAAAACTGGATCCAAACCGAAAGGTTGCCGCATTGTTTAGGGTATATTTCTCTTGACCTTGAAGCGTTAATAGTCCACCTTTGGTCAATAATTGGTTTACGGCTTTTGTCAAATTGTAGTCATTTAAACTATTGATACCTATCGTACCTATTAAGGTATCTTTCACACGGTATACATTTCGGTCGTATGTTACCGATCCAAGGTTGTTTATTGCTAGTGCTACTTTCAACTTGTTCCAGAATATAGCACTCACAGAAAAATCTAAACCATATCCAGAGCCAACTACAGGTGGAATACCACCATTGTAATTTTTTACAGTATTAACGGTTGAAACTATTGCTTGATAATTAATATTAAATACGGAAGATAGGGAAGAATGTAACTCGATTCCCGATCCAGTAGCATCTAAATCAAACATTGCCATGGATTTAATGATTCTTCCTCCTACACCTGCATATAAATTAAAAACACTGTCGATACCAAATATTTTTCTACCATATCCTAGATTATAGGAACGATTCCACACCATTTTGATGGATGATCCATGAAGAAGTGTACTTAAATGTAGTGGGATTGCCATTGTTCCACTTACAACTGCTTGCAAGGAATCCGAAGATAAGGTGGTTGAATTAGGAATTCTAGTTGTAATTCCTCCAATTTTAACATCCAATGAATCGAAAATAGTGGATATTTTACCATTGATGATTAAATCTGTTGCAGTGCTACTAAGTTTGGAATACCACTGGTAATTTTCACGAACATTAAAGGCAATACCTCCAAAAATTTTTCCTTGAAAAGAAAAACCGCCCCAATTATAATCTCCGAAAATAGAAACGCCCGCTTGAGCATATTCGGAAATAGCTGCTTGTTGCGCTTTCCAATCAAAAGGACTCACAGTGTCTCCAAGAATTGATTTGTAAATTGCGCGAGAAAAATTTTTCAAACGTTCCCTGGATAATGAATCTGAAGACATTCCAAATCCAAATTCAGTCGACCCCATGGTAAACTTTTTCTTGTCATAACCTGTTCCCCAACCGAGTGCGGAAGTGTTAACTCCCAAACATTGGTAATCGGTTAAAAAGGTAGTTGCTACTCCTTTACCTACCGCTGTGTATGCAACCCCTTGGGTTTGTCCATAAAGTAAACTTGTGCATATTAATGTAATAAAAATCAGTATAGCTTTCATCATAGGTGATTTTAAATCCAACGTAAAGATATAAAAAGCCAAAACACTAAATAAAAAATAATCCGCCTTACTAACTAAGATTAAGTCTTCAATTTTCTTATTACTATCAGCTAATTACTAAATGCCGTTCAATATACTGACAATAATCATGTTTTTCTGTGAGTAGTATCATTCGTCTACCCATGGAATCTTCCTTAATTTGCTCTAGTTAATTAAAATAGTCAACATTATGCCATTCTATCAAAAACACGGTACAATTCCTGGGAAAAGACACGTTGTATCCAGACAGTCAAACGGGAATTTATACCATGAAGAATTAGTAGGTACCGAAGGATTTTCTGGAATGTCCTCTTTGGTATACCATTTACATCCACCAACAATGGTAAAAGAGATGGGGGAACCATATTCTGTAAAGCCGAAAATTGCAGTAACCGAAAATTTAAAGTGTTTGAGTTTTGCTGGTTTTGAATTAAATGCGGAGGCAGATTATATCAAAAGTCGTAAAACACTTTTTGTAAATAACGATATGCACATCGGTTTAGCTGCGCCTCAAAAATCGACACCATATTTCTTCAAAAATGCAGATGCAGACGAAATGATTTTTATCCACGTTGGTAAAGGTACCTTGAAAACGATGTACGGTAAAATTGATTTCGAATATGGAGATTATGTAATCATTCCAAGAGGTACTGTTTATCAACTGGATTTTGCAACGGAAGAAAACAAATTATTGATTGTTGAATCTTTCAGTCCGATTACAACTCCAAAAAGATACCGTAATCAATACGGACAATTATTAGAACATTCTCCATTCTGTGAGCGGGATATCAAATTGCCTTATGGTTTAGAAACACATGCTGAAACGGGTGAATTTGTAATTAACATTAAAAAACAAGGAAACATTTATCCTTATACGTATGCTACACATCCATTTGACGTAGCAGGATGGGATGGATACCATTTCCCGTATGCGTTCTCTAT
>Ga0172373_10002508_pt1 | contig 27959 bp, 15 predicted proteins | sample Lak10m_2_FD_114546 | JGI IMG/M metagenome (GOLD analysis project Ga0172373, IMG submission 114546) | Freshwater microbial communities from Kabuno Bay, South-Kivu, Congo - kab_092012_10m | ecosystem: Environmental > Aquatic > Freshwater > Lake | place: Democratic Republic of the Congo...
CTGGAGGTGGTTCTTGATTTCCTGGTCAATGGAAATGCCGCTGGCCCAGCCGGCGGGCTGGCCGCCGCCGCCCATGATGTTGCCGGGGAACAGCTCGATGCCCGTGAGCAGGCAGCTCATGCCCCTCATGTGGCTGTCGCCGTCGCCTTTGACTTTGTTGCAGACGCCGTTGAGGACGAGCATGCGGTCCTTGAAGTCCGCCAGCGGCGTCATGATTTCCTTGAGCTGGAAGTCGGTGCCGGCGGCGTCGGGCCAGTAGGCGGCGGGGATGGTGCCGTTGGGGCTGAACATGAACACCAGCCGCTGGCGCGGGCGCGCGGGCGCGGCGAGGCCGAGGCTGGGCAGGCCGGTGATGAACGGCAGCGTGGCGGCGGAGAGGCCGGCGGCCTTGAGGAAACTGCGGCGGTGGAGGGCGTTCATGTTTTCTTTTTCGTTGGGCTGGCCGGCTTTAGGGTTCCGTGCAGCGCGGACACGGTCGCGATGTCCACGAGCAGCTTCTGGATGTTATACCCCGACTGGACGAAGGAAAGCCGCAACTGGTTCAACACGTCCGGCCCGTAGGCGGGCATGGGCTGCTTCACGACCTGGCTGAAAAGCTGTTCGACGAATGCGTTGTGCGCGTGCTCGCTCTTCACGGCGAACTCGGCGATGTCCCGCGCGCCCTTGAGGCGGACGATGCCGCCGTCGTCGGTGGTGTAGTCGGCGGCGGCGTTGATGGGACGGTTGCCGTCCTTGTCGCGGAAGCGGCCCACGGCGTCGAAGTTTTCGAGGCTGAAGCCCAGCGGGTTGATGACGGAGTGGCAGCTCTGGCAGGCCTGCGGGCGGGTCAGCTCGGTGATCTTCTCGCGCATGGACATGCCGGGCTTGAACTCCGTGTCCTTGAAGGCGATGGCCATCGGCGGCGGGCGCAGCGCACGGCCCACGATGTTGCGCGTGAGGAAGACGCCCCGATGGATGGGCGAACTGGACTTGTTGTAGGAGAACGCCGCGAGCAGATACGGGTGCGTGATGACGCCGGAGCGCTGCTTTGGGTCGAGCTGCACGCGCACGAAATCCTCGGTGGCGTTGGTGCCGATGCCGTAGAACTGCGCGAGGCGCTGGTTCACGAAGAAGTCGTCCTCCAGCACGAGCCGGCGGTAATCGGAGGATTCGGTCCAGACCACGTCGTCGAGGAAGAGGTTCAGCGAAGTGCGGAGGTCGGCGATGATTTCGGGGGTGAAGCCGGGGAAGACGCTCGGGTCTTTGGTCAGGTCCTCGATGTGGTTCATCTGAAGCCAGCGGTGGAGGAAATACTGCATCTTCCCGCGCGTGCGGGCGTCGGCCAACATGCGGCGGGCTTGCTCCGTGACCTGCTCGAGCGTGCGGAGCTTACCTTCCGCCGCAGCCTTCATCAGCGCCGCGTCGGGCAGCGAATCCCACAGCCCGAAAGACAGCCGCTCGGCGATGGTGAAGTCATCCGGCGTCGCGCCTTCGAGACCGAGATACAGGAAGCGCGGCGATTTGAGCGTGAGCAGGATGACGCGCTTCACGCCGTCTTCCGACTTGGCCGCGCTGCGCAACGGGAGCGTGACGAAAAGGCTCTTCTGCTCGTCCATCAGCGGGCGGCGGAAGGCGCGCGCGACGAACTCGGCGCAGAATGTTTCCACCTTCGCCGCGCGGTCTTTGTCGCTGGCCTTGCTGCGGGTGAGGCGGTCGAGATGCTTGGCCGCGTGTGTGGCGACCTCGACGGCCGCGTGCGTGACGGCCTCGTCCCATTCCTTCGAGATGGAAACGCCGCGCTCGTAGCCGACGCTGCTGTCGTCCGCCGGAAAGGGCGTGTTGCTGATGAACGTGGGCGCGGCGCGCTCGGGCGCGAGGTTGCGCGCGGGGATGACCTGCAACGCGCCGTGCGGCGGCTGCCAGAGCAGCGCGACGTTTGCGTTCTTGTCGCGGGCGGCCTTGAAGAATTCGAGGCGGATGGGATACGCGCGCCCGCCGATGAGCCGGATGCTCGCGCGGTGCTCGATGCCCTTCGCCGACGACACCGAGCCGTCAATCAGCGGCTTGTCGTCGTCGTTGACCCAGAGCCGGATGCCGTTCGCCGCCTTGACCACGAACTCATGCTCGCCGGTTTCGTCCGCGATCACCGAGCCGGTCCAATGCAGGGCGAAGCCGTTGGTGCCCTCGCCGGCCCACTGCGGCCGGTCGGTGCCGAAGTCGAACTCAATTTTCCGGTCGGTGCGGTCCAGCGCCCGGTCCTCGCGTCGGGTGCCCCGGGCGGACTTGTAGCCGGCGGCTTGCAGGCCCTTGCCGGCCGTGACTTTCGGCTCCTCGCCCGAGGCGCGGAAAAGGTCCGCGACGGAGAGCAAGTGCTGGCGGTTGGTGAGGCGGACCAGTTCGACGCGCGCGGTCTGGGTCCTGGCCCGCGCCTCGCGCGAGTAGAAAGTATCGTGGATGTAGCGCGCGACGGCGTCGGCGTGCGGGCCGGTGCAGGAGCCGGGCTTGTCCTCCGGCATCGTCTTGGCGATGTAGCGCGTGAGCTTTTCGAGCGACCAGTCGCCGACGAGCGCGTCCGCGTATTTGCCCTTCACGCCCTGGCCGGCGGGACCGTGGCACTTGGCGCACTGCTGTTTGTAAATGGCCGGGCCATCCGGCTTGCGGGAAAAGAACGAGAAGGAGGCGGCGGAAAGCGTGGCGGGGCCGAGCAGAAGGCAGAACACCGCGAACCACGCGGGCGGACAGAACGGGCGGGCGAACTTCATGACGGGCGGCAAATCACTTCAAATGCGCGATACGATGCACTCGGACGGAATCGTGACGGGTTCAAGGCACGGCTCATTCGACATGGTTCAAGACGGTGGATCGCGTGCGAAGGTCGCAGCTTTCAGGGCTGTGTCTTGACCCTGCCTTCGGCGAGCACTTCCACCGGCACGGGGCGCAAGTTCCAGATCAGCCCGGTCCACGAGAGCACCTTCAGGGCGTAGTAGGTCAGGTCAATTTCCCACCAGTAAAAGCCCTGCCGCGTGGAGTGCATGTAGTGGTGATGGTTGTTGTGCCAGCCCTCGCCGAGCGTGAGCAGCGCGAGCAGGAGGCTGTTGCGGCTGTCGTCGCCGGTCGCGAAGCGCTGCCGGCCAAAGACGTGCGCAAGGGAGTTGATGAAGCAGGTGCAGTGGAAGAGCACGACGGTGCTGATGAAGCCCCAGACCAGCAGTTGCGCGCCGGACGTGCCGAGCGCGGGATGCGCGTGCGCCAGCCACGCGCCCGCGCCGTAGAGCGCCGCGCCGAGCAGCAGCGGGACGAGGGCGTCGAAGCGGTTGAGGAAGACGAGTTCGGGATACCGCGCGAGATCCTTCACGCGGCTGTAGTCGGTGGGAAAGTTGCGCGGGCTGGTGATCCAGCCCATGTGCGCCCACCAGAAGCCGTGCTGTTTGGGCGAATGGGTGTCCGTCTCCGCGTCCGAGTGCTGGTGATGCGCGCGATGATGGGCGGCCCACCAGAGCGGCCCGCGCTGGATGGCGGAGGCGCCGAGTGCCGCGAACAGGAACTGCATGAGCCGCGAGGTCTGGAAACTCCGGTGCGAGAAATAGCGGTGGTAGAAGCCGGTGATGGCAAACATCCGCACCCAGTAGAGCGCCACCGCCACCGCCACCGCCGTCCAACTCCAGCCGACCCAGAACCCACTCAGGCAGATGGCGTGCAGGAAGACGAAGGCGAGGCTGCGCCCGAAGTTCACCCGGTCCGGCCTGGCGCGGGCCGCGGCGAAGTCGTCGTGGCCGTAGTCCGAGTCGAACCATTGCACCAATGCCGTCAGTCCCGCGCGCAGTGAACTCATTCCAGTGGGGACGGAGCGAAGCAAATTTGCGGCGCAGGGTCAAACCCCCGTTTGTAAATCCCTTGTAAACACGGAACTTTTGCCCTGCCTACAGGAAATCTTGGATTGACTTTGAAAGGCTGTCCGATACGCTGCCGCCAACGTGGGAACTGAGTAAATCGGGCAACCGTCATGGTTTTATGAAAAACTTTGGTCGCACTTCAATCTTCTCGGCCGGCGCCCTCCTGCTGGCCGCCGCTTGGCTGTTCACCGCCACCGCTCAGGCTGCCAGCCCCGGAGCGGCGCAGGTCAAGAAAGTCGTCGGCACGGCCACCTACACCGATGCCAAAGGCGGCGGGCCCATCAAGGAAGGTGACATCCTCATGCAGGGTGCCACCATCAACACCGGGGCCGGCTCGTATGTGGACTTGGACATGGGCATCAACGGCAACGCCCTGCGCGTCGAGGCCGACAGCACGCTCACGCTCAACAAGCTGGATTACACCCGGGCGGGCGAGACCGTGGTGAACACCCAGTTGGAAGTGAAGAAAGGCTCCGCAGTTGCGAATGTTGTCAACAAGCTCTCCAAGGCCTCCAAGTATGAGATCAAGACCCCGGCGGGCGTCGCCGGCATCCGCGGCACGGTGTTGCGCGCGGGCACGACCCGGGTCGTGTGCCTCATCGGTCGCATTTCCTTCGTTCCTGTCGCCGGCGGTGGCGTTCAACTGGTCATCAATGGTGGGGCTGGGTTCCAGCAGGGAGCGGCGGGCGCGGTGAGGGCCACCTCGGTGGAAACGACGGGACTTGCGCGGACAGCCTGCTCGCTGACCGCGAATACTGTCGCGAATATGGTGAGCCAGGCGGTGCAGCAGTTCACCGCCGCCATCGCGGCGGAGGCGGCCACTGAGGCGGCCAAGACCGGCGGCAACGCCTCTGCGGAGGCGGCCCAGGTTGCGAAGGCGGTGCTGGCTCAACTCGTGCAGGAAGTCCAGCAGGCGGCGGCCCAGGCTCCTCCGGCGATGCGGGCGGCCGTGCAGCAGGCGGCGGCGAGCTTGCAAAACAACACGGACTCCGTGGGTGCCACAGCGGCGGCCAGCGCGGCGGCCGCAGCGGTGGTCAACACTGGCGGCAATGCGCAGCAGGCAAAGGCCGCCGCACAGCAGGCCGCCAGCCAGTCCACCGCAAACGCTAAGGTGGCAGAAGCGGCTGCAAATAGAGTGACTACGACGGCAATCAACCGAGCGATTCAGGCGGCACAAGGTGGAAGCGTCAACTCGACTGAGGCACTTGTTCAATCAGTCACGCCTACCAGCGCCAACTCCGTTGTTACCACCACTGTCAACTCGCAAGCTGCGGCTGACAGAGCCGCTGCTGATCGGGCCGCTGCCGCTGCCGCCGCCGCCGCTGCTGCTCAAGCCGCCGCAAACGCGAATTTCGCACGTCTGCAAGCCGAACAGGCCGCAATCGCCGTTGACCGTGCCAGAGCCCGAGCTGCGGCCACTGCCGCCGATGTTTCAGCGAACAATGCAAAAAAGAACGCCGACGACGCTGCTGTTGTGGCAGCCACTCTAGCACAGATGCAAGCGGCGGCCGCCGCCCGAGTGGCGGCCGATGCCGCCCGAGTGGCGGCTAATGATGCAGCAGCAGCTCGTGATCGAGCCAATGAAAGTGACATCGCCGCAATGTTGGCCAAGGCCGCAGCCGACCAAGCTCGAGCGTTCGTCGATCAAGCCGCCGCCGAGGCCAAAAAGGCATTCGACGAAGCTAAGAAAGCTGGGGTCGTCTCCCCGATTGAATAGTAGTTAGCTTCGTTGCCATCATCTCACCCAGAGCGACCTTGTGTTGCTCTGGGTTTTTTGTTTAGCTGCGCGCACGCGTGACTGTCTCGAAGGCCAAGCTGATCCCTTACGCCATCGCCCTCGGGGTCATCGCGTTCGTCAGCTTCCTGCAATCGCTCCGGCACTGGGGAAAACCCGAGGGGATGATCGGGGGCGTGGAGCGGGCGTTGGAGGAACTGGAGTGGAAGACCTACGATTGGCGGGCGCGCAGCGCGCTGAAGCAGCAACCGCCCTGCACCACCAACCTGGGCTTCGTCCGCATTCACGACCAGGACATCAGCAACATTGCCGAGGGCTTTGGCGGGGAACTGGATTATCAGTATGGCCTTTACTGGCCGCGCGCCGTGTATGGCCGGCTGGTCTCGGAGTTGAAGGCGCAAGGAGCAAGGCTGGTGGCGTTCGACGTGCTCTTCGCGGAGCCGCGCGTGGATCATCCCATGATCCAGCGCGCCACGAACACGCCGCCAGTTTCCTCGGATGAGTTCTTCGCGGAGACGATCCGTGAGGCGGGCAACGTCGCCCTGGCCACCAGCGAGGAACTGGCCCCGCATCCGATGTTCCGGGACGCGACGCCGCTGCTGGGAGACATCTCCACGATCAAGGATTCCGATGGCGTGCTGCGGCGGGCGAGCGCGTATCATGTGCTGCGGTTTTGGAACCGCAACATCGAGCGCTACGCCCGGTTGTATGGCTTCGACCCGAACAAGGCCATCGGCGAGGGCGTGGAACTGCCAGTGGAGGGGACGACCAACAAGGTGCGGATCAAGATACTCGTGGACAAGGATCGCAAGTTCGACGTCGGCGCCTTGCGCGAGCAGTTCGAGGGCATCAAGGCTCCGGGCGAGATGCGCAGCGTCGCCTACCACGACCGCAGGATCTGGCACATGGGCATCGTCATGGCGGCGGCGGAACTGGGGCTGGACCTGGAGCAGGCCCGGGTGGACTTGGCGGCGGGCCGCATCGTCCTGCCCGGAACCAACGGGGTGCAACGCACCCTGCCGGTGGACGCGAAGGGCCAGTTCTACGTGGATTGGAGCATCACGGACAAGGATCCCCGCCTGACGAACGACAACATCAGCTTTGCCCTGTTAAGTGAGAAGCACCGGCGCGATGGCGACACGAACCGGGTGAAATCCACCTTCCGGGACAAGGTGGTGATCATCGGCTCCACCGCCACCGGCAACGACCTCACCGACCGCGGCGGCACGCCGATCCAGAACGACACCTTCCTCGTCGGCAAGCATTGGAACGTCGCCAACTCCGTCATCATGGACCGCTTCGTCACGCGCAGCCCGCTGTGGCTGGAACTGCTGGCGGTGATCGTCATGGGCGCGCTGGCGGTTGTGCTGACGCGGACACTGCGCGCGGGTTGGGGGACGCTCGCGGTATTGGCGGTCACACCCCTTTACGGGATGGTTGCGTGGTATGCGTTCGTGGAGCATCGCTACTGGATTCCTGCCATGCTGCCCGTGATCGGGGCGCTCCTGGTGAACCACGGCGCCCTCATCGCCTACGACATCGTCTTCGAGCAGGGGGAGAAGCGCCGCGTCAAGGGCGTCTTCGCCAAGCTTGTTTCGCCCAACGTCGTCAACGAGCTGCTGCGGAGCGAAAAGCTCAAGTTCGGCGGCCAGCGCGAGAAGATCACCGTTTTCTTCGCGGACGTGCGCGGCTTCACCAAGCTCACGGATGTGAACCAGGCCCGGGCCGAGAAATACGTCCGCGACCACAAGCTCTCCGGCGCGGCGGCGGAGGCCCATTTCGACAAGGTCGCCGCCGACACGCTCGACACGGTCAACCTCTACCTGTCCGCCATCGCCGACCAGATCAAGAAGCACAACGGCACGCTGGACAAATACATCGGCGACTGCGTGATGGCCTTCTGGGGCGCGCCCACGCCCAACGAGCACCACGCCGTCGCCTGCGTCCGCGCCGCGATTGACGCGCAGGTGGCGATGCACGAGATCAACCTCAGGCGCAAGGCGGAGAACGAGCGCCGCGCGGCGGAAAACCTCCAGCGCGCCGCCGCCGGCCAGGAGCCGCTGAACGAGCTGCCGTTGCTGGACCTGGGCACCGGCATCAACACCGGCACCGCCATCGTGGGCATGATGGGTTCGGAGGCGCACATCCTGAACTACACCATCTTCGGGCGCGAGGTGAACCTGGCCAGCCGCCTCGAAGGCGTCTCCGGCCACAGCCGCATCGTCGTCGGCGAGGCGACCTTCCGCGACCTGGAGAAATACGATCTGGAGCTGGCGGCCTTGTGCGTCGAGCTGGAGCCGGTGACGCCGAAGGGTTTCTCCACGCCCATCCGCAACTGGGAAGTGCCGTGGAAGAGTTTTCTTCCGCCCGGGAGCGCGGTGTCGCTGGCCGCCGGCCCGGAGATTGCCGCCAGTCCGGCCACTTTGCGGGCCGCCGGCCTGCCGCCGGAACCGTCCGCCGGGCACGGCTGAGGTGGTCAAAGCCGACTTGCAGTCGGCAGGCCATCCGGCGGGCGCAGCCTGACACTTGTCCCCGAAAGCGGACGGAGCGCGGGTCTGTGACCCGCAGCAACTTCCGACCGCCCAGTCCCGCTGGCAAGGTTCGGGCGGCCGCGACCCAGGGGAGATGCTGCGGGTCGCAGACCCGCGCTCCGGGGGTGTCAAGATGCGCCTCCCACCCGGCAATCAGCAGTGTTCAGAAAAGTGAGTGACGTCTGCGGGTTGAAACCCGCGAAACCGCAGGCTGCAAGCCTGCGCCACCACAGGCGGCACGTCGGGCAACTTCGGTGTTCGGGATGGCCGGAACCATGCAGTTGAAAAATTCTCCATTCCCCCTCCTCGCAGAGTCGCAGAGTCGCAGAGGTGCGCGGAGAGAAGCAGAGGTAGGCGCCAAACGGTGTCTGACGTTGCCAGCGTCTGCGCTGCGTTTCTCCGCGCCCGCTGCATGGCTATTTTCCGACGTCGTTGCTGGCTGGGAGGATTTTCAACCACGGAAGACACGGAACACGCGGCCAGGCTTGAAGCCCTTCCGTGTGTTCCGTGTCCTCCGTGGTTGCCTTTGGTTGCGGCTCCGCCGCGCTGCGCCTTTGCGCTGAGTGGAACGCCAGGTTGAACTGCATCGTTCCGGCTCAGTTGGTCGCGGCGATCTCCTCGTCGCGCAGGTAGCAGGCGGGGTCGGGCGCCCAGAGGTTGCCGGTGGACTGCACCGCGCGCACCCGGAAGCCGCCGCCGCAGACGTTCAGAAAACGGCAGCCGGCACAGCGCCCTTCGAGGCGGCCATTGCGCGAGCGCAACGCGGCGAGCGTCTCGTTGGCGGGGTTCGTCCAGATTTCGCTGAAGGGGCGGTCCTTCACGTTGCCCAGCGTGAGGGTCTGCCAGAACTGGTCGGGGTGGACGTTCCCCTGGGTGTCAATGTTGCCGATGCCGGTGCCCGAACTGTTCGCCCCGCCGCCGTTCCAGCGCAGGAGCTTCATCGTTTCCTCGGCCCGGGCGGGGTTCTCCCGCCGCAGCCGGAGGTAGAGGTAGGCCCCGTCCACGGGCTGGTCCACGGTGAGGACTTCCCGCGTGGAGCCGCCGGCGGTCCAGCGGGCGGCGCGGTCGAGAATCTTGTCCACCGCCCGGCGCGTGTCGTCATGCGAGACGTCCACGAGGTTCGCCCCGCGCCCGCTGGGCACGAGATGGTAGAAGCAGACCCGCTCGATCTCCTGATGCTCGATGAAGTCCAGGATCCGGTCGAGGTCGTCAATGTTGTGCCGCGAGAGCGTGAGGCGCAGGCCGGCCTTCTGGCGGACGAGCTTGCAGTTCTTGAAGGCCTGGACCGCCAGCGCAAACGCCCCGGTGCGGCCCCGGAAGCGGTCGTGCGTCTCCCCCATGCCGTCGAGGGAAATGCCCACGTAGGAGAAGCCGAGATCCTTGAGCCGTTGCGCGGCGGGCAGGTCAATCAACGTGCCGTTGGTCGAGAGCGTCAGCCGCAGGCCCTTGCTCCGCGCGTCAGCCGCGAGGTCGAAGAAGCGGGGATGAATGAGCGGCTCGCCGCCGGAGAGCAGCACCGCCGGGACGCCGAAGCGCGCGAGGTCGTCCACCACGCCGACGCACTGCTCCCAGTTCAGTTCGCCGGGATATTCGCGGGCGTCGGAGTCCGAGTAGCAGTGGACACACTTGAGATTGCAGCGGCGGGTGAGGTTCCAGACGACGATGGGCCGGCGTTCGCTGGCCGCCTTGGGCGCGCCGTGGCCGTGGCCGTAACGCAGGTGGTCGGCGGGCTGGGCCACGCCGCAGTAGAGCTTGGTGACATTGACCATGCCCGCAACCTTCGCGGGTCGGGGTGGGCCAGGCTCGGCGGGAATTGCCTTTCGTCAGCCGTGGCTTGCCGGCGCGCGGCGCGTCCGGGCGGTCACGGCTTGCGCAGCCGGTAGAACTTGAGCGCGCTCCCCGGCGTGACATCCGTCTCCAGTTCCGTGCCGTTGAGCGTCAGCGCGTTGGTCTCGTCGCGCCAGACGGGCGCGAGCAGGTTGGTCGTGCTTTGCAGCACGTAGCTGGACGACGCCAGCGGCCAGCGCATCCGGAACTGCGCGCCGTTGCGCTGGAGGCCCAGTTGCGGCTGGCCGCCGCCGGTGAACTGGTTGAAGCGCGTCACCAGCACGTCCTCCCCGCCCTGGCTCGGCAGCGAGCCGCCGCCGATGGAACTGGTGCCGCTGAAATAGCCGGTGATGAAGCTGTTCCCCGCCGCGTCCGCGCCCACGCCCAGCCCGAAGTCGCCGCTCAGGTCCGCGCCGCCCGCCTGCTGCGCAAAGGCGAACACGCCGTTCGGGTCCAGCCGCGTGAGGAACGCGTCGTAGCTGCCGGAGATGCCGCCGAGCGTGTTCGTGCCGAACACCGCGCCGCCGGAGAAATAGCCCGTCACATGCACCGTGCCCGCCGCGTCCACCGCCACCGCGCGCGCGGCGGAGAGGCCGTTGCCGCCCAGTTGGCGCACCCACGTCACGCCGCCGCCGGGGGCGAACTTGGCGACGAATCCATCCGACGCCGCACCGGCGAGGCTGGTCACGTTGCTGCCGGAGAAGTTCGCGTTGCCACCGAGCGCGCCCACGAGATACGCGCTGCCATCCGCCGCCACCGCCACGCCGCCGGCCGTGTCCTCGCCGGAGCCGCCGGCCTGGCGCGCCCATTGCAGCGTCCCGGCCGCGTCGAACTTGGCGAGGAACACGTCCGCGTTGCCGAGGTTCGTGAAGCTGCCCGCGCCAAACGCCGCCACCGGACTGTAGAAGACGCCGCCCACGAAGACATTCCCCGCGCTGTCCGTCGCGATGCCGGTGCCGGTGTCCAGGTTGCCGCCGCTGTAGCTGCCGGCCTTGCGCGCCCAGACCTCCGTGCCGGCGCTGTCGTATTTCGCCACGAAGATGCGGCCCGGGTTGGCAACCGGCCCGCCCGCGAAGGTGTCCAGCACCGAGCGGCCCGTCACGAGCACGTTGCCCGCGCCGTCCAGCGCCACGGCGGCACCCTCGTCATGGGTGAACTCCACGCCCGCGCTGCGCGCCCAGACCAGCGTGCCCGCCGTGTCAAACTTCGCAAGGAAGGCGTCCGCATAGGAGGTCGGGCTGGTGTTCGTCAGCGTCGTGGTGCCGAACGCCGCCTCGCCCTCATACGCGCCCGTCACATGGCAGTTGCCTGCCGCGTCCACGGCGATGCCCCGGGCCGCGTCGTAACCGGGGCCGCCCGCGCGGCGCACCCAGAGCAACTGTCCGTTGCTGCCGTGCTTGGCGATGAAAATGTCCGTGTTGCCGGCGCTGACGAGCGTGTTGGTGCCGAAGGTGGCCGTGCCGGTGAAGTAGCCCGCCACGTAGCTGTTGCCCGCCGCGTCCACCGCGATGGCGTTGCCCACGTCCGAGCCGGAGCCGCCGCTGCCCGTCGCCCACGGCACCACCACGCTGACCGGCAGCACCGTCAGCCGCGCCGCGCTGCTCGTGGCGGAGCCGAGCGCGTTGCCCACCACCACGGAGTAAAGCCCCTCGTGCGACGGCGTCGCCGCGCCGATGCTGAACGTCGCGCTGGTGGCCCCGACAAGGTTCGTCCCGTTGAGCCGCCACTGGTAGGTGAAGGGCGCATCCCCCAGCGCCGCCACGGTGAAGCTCACCGGGGCGGTGGCGTTCACGATGCGCGCGGCGGGCGGCGTGATGATGACGGGCGCGGAACTGACGGCGAGCATCGCGTTGGAACTGACGGCCACGCCGGCCGCGTTGGAGACGACCACGGAGTAAAGCCCCGCCGAAGTCACCGCCACCGCGTCGAGGGTGAGCGTGCTGGCCACCGCGCCGGGAACATTCACGCCGTTGAGCCGCCATTGATAGAGCAGGGGAGTGGAGCCGGTCGCCTCGACGCTGAACGTCACCGAGTCCCCGGCCAGGTTCGTGGTGCCGAGCGGTTGCGTCGTGATGGCCGGGGCGGTGAGCACCTCCAGGCTGCCGATGCCGGTGACGGAGCCGTAGGCGTTCCCGATCAGGACCGTGTAAGCGCCGTTGTTCGCGGTCTGCACATTGGTCAAGCTCAGGGTCGGGCCGGTGGCCCCGGGGATGTTGATGCCGTTCTGCCGCCACAAGTAGGTGAAGGGGCCGGGGCCGGAGACGCCCACCGAGAAAGTCACGTTCGTGCCGGGCACCACGCGGAGGTTGGCGGGCGGCTGCGCGATGCCGGGCGGTCCGGGCGGGATGGCCAGCGAGACGACCGTGACCCGGCCCGTCACGAAGCCCGAGCCGATGGCGGCGTCGGCGTAGTTCACGATCAGCGTGTTGCCGTTGGCGGCGCTGGGCAACTGGACGACGGAGAGCGAGCCGCGCGCGGAGATGTTCGTCACGGAGACCGACAGGATGCCGCCGGCGGGCAGCACCGGCGTCAGGTTGGTGAACACCGAGGAGACTGCGTCGAAGCGGATTTCGTTGGGCACGGGCTGGGGCCACGTCGGAATCCAAGCCACCTGGTTCATCATCTGGGTGCCGTTGAGACTGCTGGAGATCAAGGTTGGGTCATTGCGCCCGAGCGCCCGGCCCGGGGCGGCAGACCCGTTGGCCACATGGTTCCATTGCAGCGTGGCGTCCTGGAAAATCAGCGTGTCCTGCGAGCCATCCATCCGGGCGACCAGGTCATAGACGATGGTGTTGGTGGGGTTGGCGGCGGCGATGCTGACGGAGACGTTGTCCAGCAGGGCGTCCACGGCCACCGTTGCCAGGGAGGTGTCCAGGAAAGTGAGCGTGGAGGTGGGGGTCGTGGCGGCGAAGGAGAAGGTCTGCGCCGCGCTCCAGCCGGAACTCGGCGCGAACCCATCCAGCGTTCCCAGCGTCTGGCCGGTGGCCGAGGTGACCGACCCGCGGAGGCTGACCGAGCCGCCAGTGCCCGCAGGGGTGCGCGCCACATTGAAGCTCACGACGTATGATTGTCCGGGGGTGGTGGGAAAGGTTTGCGAGACGGTGTCGCCTGCCAAGGTGTTGCCGGAATTGAACTCCAGCATCTGGTTGCCATCCAGCGGCGGCACGCCAAAGCTGGGGCCGGTCACGAAACTGAGCGGGCCGGTGGAGCCGACGGACCAGCCGGAGACCAACGTGGAACCGTTCGTCAGCACGATGTTCGCGGTGATGGGCGACATCTCGAAGCTGCCGTTGATGAGCGTTGCAGTGGGACTGAGCGGAAGAATCTGGATGTTGCGCAACTCCACGTCGGACCCGTTGTCCTGCAGGGTGAGCGGTCCGAGCGTTGGCCCTTCGGGAGCGGTGGTCGCGCTGGTGCTGTTGGTGATGACCACGTCGTTCTGCACGGTCACGCCGTTGAGCACCACGGTCGCCCGCGCGTTGGCCAGCTTCGTGTTGCCGCTCCACCGGGGCTGGCGGAAGATGATGTCGTAGGTCTGCCAGACGCCGGGCGCGAGGCAGGCGTTGGCGGCGGGCGGGACTTGTCCGTAGATCGCGCCGCAGTCATTGCTGTCCAGCCCGGTCTTGTTGAAGGAGTTGAAAATCTGCACCTCGTAGCGGCCCTGAAGGAAGATGCCGCAGTTGCCGTTGCCCGTCGCGGGCAGGAGAAATTCGGCGTGCAGGATGAAATCGCCGTAAGTCTGAGTGCTCTGGATGTTGCCCGTGCCGGGCACGACCAGGATCGAGTTCGACGAGGTGAGCGTCCACGGCACCACGCCGCCGCCGACACTGCGGAAGTTGACGACATCATTCGTCGTGCCGAAGAGGGTGAACGGGGCCTGGGCCTGGACCTGGCTGGTCACGGCAACCAGCGCGAGCAGGCCCAATCCGGCCAGGCGGGCGAAAGACTTTTTCAGGCTGGCGTTCATTGATTTCAGGTTGGTGCCGGAGAATGTCCAATCGGGGCCGGAAGACAAGCTCGGAAGCGCCGGGTGCGGGTGCGTAGCCGGAACGCTGGCGTTGAAATGTGCGGGGAGCGCAGCCGCCCCGGCTGCGGTTCGGCGCGCCCCCGCGCCGAACTCGGACGCGCCGGAGCGAACCAAGTGGTGCGGTGGTGCGGACGGCTCCGGCGAACCGCGAGGGCGCGGTTCGCTGCGCCCGGGGCGGGCGCGCTCCCCAAACCAACTGCATCGTCCCGGCAAAGCGCGGAATCCGGCTGGGCAGGGGAACGCGGCTTGGGCAAGGTGCGCGTGTGCGTGTGTTGATCGTGGGCTGTGGTTACGTGGGCTTGCCGCTGGGCGCGGCGCTGGCGCGGCGCGGCCATGCGGTCTGCGGCCTGCGGCGCACGGCGGACGGGGCCGGGGAGCTGCGCGCGGCGGGCCTGACGCCGGTGGTCGCTGATGTGACACAGCCGGAGAGCCTGCGCGCGTTGCCGGGGCCGTTCGACTGGGTGGTGAACACGGTGTCGTCCGCGAAGGGCGGCGCGGAGGTGTATCGCGCGGTGTATGTGGAGGGGACGCGGAACCTCATCGCGTGGCTGGCGGGCAGCGGCGTGCGGAAGTTCATCCACACGGGCAGCACGAGCGTGTATGCGCAGGCGGACGGCAGCGTGGTGACGGAGGACAGCCCGGCGGAGCCAAAGGCCGAGACGGGCCGGCTGCTGGTGGAGACGGAGAACCTGCTGCTCGCGGCGGCGCGGGAGCAGAAGTTCCCGGCGGTGGTGCTGCGGGTGGCGGGGATTTACGGGGCGGGGCGGGGGCATTTGTTCCACCAGTTCCTCAAGGATGAGGCGCGCATCAGCGGCGACGGCAGCCGGTGGCTGAACATGATCCACCGCGACGACGTGGTGGGCGCGGCCATCGCGGCGCTGGAGCGCGGCGAGCCGGGGCGCATCTACAATGTGGCGGATGACGAGCCGGTGTCGCAGTTGGAGTTTTTCCGCTGGCTGGCGGGGCAGTTGCAGAAGCCGCTGCCACCGTATGCCAGCGCGGAGGAGTCAGTGAACCGCAAGCGCGGGGTGACGAACAAGCGGGTGTCGAACCGGCGGCTGCGGGAGGAGCTGGGGTGGGTGCCGAAGTATCCGAGTTTCCGGGAGGGGTATGCGGGGGAGGTGGGGAGCGTGATGCGTAAAACGTAAAACGTAAGGGGGAAGTTCGAGCGCCCTTACATCTCACGGTTTACGCATTACTCACCACGCATCACGCCGCCGCTTCAACCAACCCGGAACGAAATCCGCTTCACCATCTCCTTGCCGAAGCTGTGCTGGATGCGGTCGAGGATTTCGCGGCGGCGGTAACGGACGATCTCATCCAGCCACACGCTGCTGTCCACGGTGACGAAGAGGGTGCCCTTGTGCAGGCCGGCAGGTTGCGCGTGGGCGGTGACGCGCGGGTCCATGAGGCTGTTCCAGACCTTGATGATTTCCGCTTCGCCCCGCCGCCGGTCGAGGCCCAGCCCGCCCATCACCCCGGGCACGAGCGCGGCGAGCGGCTGGCTGTGGTTCCTGCCCGCGCTTTCCAGGGCGGAAACATCCACACGCCGCCAGGCCGCGAGGACGCGTTCGCGCGCGGTGGCGGCGGCGTGGCGGGCGACGGGGCGTTCAGGCCGGGGCGGCTTGCTCATCCACAATGAGGATGTCCTTGGCGGGGATGTCGAAACCACCGGAGATGGTCTTGCCGGTGAGGCAGTCGCGCACGGGCTTGAAGAACTGCACATGGACCTGCTGCGAGTGGTGGTTCAGAAGGAAGTAGATGCGGTAGTCGCCGCGCGTGCGCATGGACACCTCAACCTGGTCGGGCACGCGCAGCAGCGGCGCGATGCCGCACAACTGCCGCAGCCAGGTGACGAGGTCGTGGTAGAAGGGCAGGCTCGACATGGTGCCGACGTAGATGGCCCGGCCCTCGCCGAACTGGTTCAGCGTGACGGCGGGCTTGCCGGCGTAGAAGTCCTGCGCGTAGGTGCCGAGGATCTGGCATTCGCCCGGCTCGATGAGGTCGCACCAGAGCCGGGCGCTGTGCAGGCCGGTGGTGGGGAAGCCGCCTTTGATCGTGATGTGGTTTTCCTCGCCGGGGGGCAGGGGATCGAACTCGACGACCTTGAGGCCGAACATGTCGGTCATCTCGTAGGGCGGGACGGTGGCGGCGAGGTTGCACTCGTCCACCAGGCCGGTGTTGAAGGTGCCAACGAGTGTGCCGCCGTTGTGGACGTAGAGGCGGAGGATGTCCGCCTCGCCCCCGGCGACCATGTGGAGCGAGGGCGCGATGACGAGCTTGTATTTGGTGAGGTCGTCGGTCGGGCGCGCGAAGTCCACGAGGATGTTGCGGTCGTGGAGCGCGCTGTAATAGAGCTGCACATGCTCGCGCTGGCTGAAGAACTTGTTCGGGCGCATGGGCTGGTTGAGCGCCCAGTCACTGGCGTGGCTCAGGAGGATGGCGACATCCGCCTGGACTTGCGTGCCCGCGAGCATCGGCGCGAGCGTCTGGAGTTCCGTTCCGACCTGCATGACCTCCTGAAACATCCGGTTCTTCGCCAGCCCGTGATGCGTGAGCACGCCGCCGTAGAACTTCTCCGGGCCGATGCGCGGCATCCGCCAGTAGAAGTAGAGCAGGCCGGTCGCGCCGCGGGAGAGGAGCTGGTAGCTGAAGAGCCGCACCACGCCGGGCCGGACGAGGGAGTTCGCCTCGGCCCACGCGACGTTGCCGGCCTTCTGCTCCATCACCCAGAAGCCCTCGGCCTCGCCGCCCTTCTTCAGCGAGCGGGCGATGTCTATGGTCATGGCGTTCTCCGCCGACTTGTGGCCGGCGGCGGCGTCGCTGTCCAGGGACACCAGGTCCACGGCCTCCGCGAGATCGAAGTTGTCTATCTGCGTCGCGTAGGGGCGGATGGTCGTGGTGGTGGGAATCTTCGGCGTGATCTCGCGCAGGATGTCCGCCTGCATGCGGATGAACGCCACGCAGGTGTCGCTGGAGAAGCGCCGCCAGTCGGTGATGAGCGCGGGGTTGTGCGCGGCGGGCGCGGGCAGGGGCATGGGCACTTCCTCGTGCTTGTTGACCACCTGGCTCCAGAAGCGCAGGCCCATGCGCTCGTTGAGCTGGTCCACCGTCTCGTATTTCGCCTTGAGCCACGCGTGCCAGTCGCGCTTCGTCTCGGGATTGAAGGCGTATTCCGTGTTGTGCCGGCCCACGCCGTTGTCAATCTGCCACGCGACGATCTCGGGATGGTCGCCCAGCGCCTCGGCCATCGCGCGCACGACCTTCTTGGAATACTCCCAATACACGTCGCTGTTCATGCAGTAGGCGCGGCGCGTGCCCTCGCGGCGCGGCTGGCCGTTCTCATCCAGCGGGAGAATCTCCGGATGCTTTTGCAGCAGCCACACCGGCGGGGCGGCGGTGGGGGTGGCCAGCACGAGCTTGATGCCGTTCTGGGCGAAGGCATCCATCGCGCGGCGCAGCCAGGCGAAGTCGAACTTGCCCTCCTCGCGCTCGCACAGGCCCCAGCAGAACTCCCCCATGCGGACGACGTTCATGCCGGCGTGCGCCATCAGTTGTGCGTCCTGTTCCCAGCGTGATTCGGGTTCCTCTGCCGTGCCATCGTAGGGAAAGACCCAGTGCTCCGGGTAATAATCAGCTCCGAAATACATGGTTGTTGGTTGGTTGCTGGCGGTCGAAGGCTAGGCGCAAGCGCGCGGCTCAGGCAATCTCAAAAGTGGCCGTGTTTCCGCGCAAATCCTGCGGCCTCACAGTGTCGCAAGCGCGCTTCCATCCTGGCTGATTGGCCTGCGCTGGAACAACGTCCAAACGCACCATGAACACCAGAGCCGTTTGCCTCCTCGCCGCGTTTGCCCTGCTCACGAACCATGCTTCCGCCGCCGCCTACCGGAACAACTACGGCAAGCTCCCCGCCAGCGCCACGCCCGGCGACCGGATGTTCGCCGAGTATTTCCGCGCCGAGACGCGCACGCTGGGCGAGCGCTCGCTCGCGGACATCCGCACGCTCGACGACTGGGACAAGGCGAAAGGCCCCGCGCGCCAGCAGCTCTTTGAGATGCTTGGCCTCGACCCGTTGCCGCCCAAGACGGACTTGAAGGCGACGGTCACCGGCACGCTGGACCGCCCGGATTTCACGGTCGAGAAACTGCATTACCAGTCGCGCCCCGGCCTCTACGTCACGGCCAATGTGTATGTGCCGAAGAAACTCTCCGCGCCCGCCCCCGCCATCCTCTACGTCTGCGGCCATGCGGTCGTGAAGACCAACGGCGTGAGCTACGGCAACAAGGCCGGCTACCAGCATTGGGGCGCGTGGTTCGCGCGCAACGGCTACGTCTGCCTGGTCGTGGACACCGTGCAACTCGGTGAGATCGAGGGCATTCATCACGGCACCTACAACCGGGACATGTGGTGGTGGAACTCGCGCGGTTACTCCAGCGCCGGGGCCGAGGCCTGGAACTGCATCCGCGCGCTCGACTACCTCCAGTCGCGCAAGGACGTGGACGGCGAGCGCATCGGCGTGACGGGCCGCAGCGGCGGCGGCGCTTACTCGTGGTGGATTGCCGCGCTCGACGACCGCATCAAGACCGCGTGCCCCACCGCCGGCATCGTGGACCTGCACAACCACGTCGTGGACGGCACGGTCGAGGGCCACTGCGACTGCATGTTCATGGTCAACACCCACCGCTGGGACTACGCGCAAGTCGCCGCGCTCATGGCCCCGCGCCCGCTGCTCATCGTCAACACCGACAAGGACACCATCTTCCCGCTCGACGGCCTCGTGCGCCTGCACGAGCGCGTGCGCGGCATCTACGACCTGCACAACGTGCCCGGCCAGCTCGGCCTCATCGTCACCGAAGGTCCGCACAAGGACACGCAGGAGCTGCAGGTGCCCGTGATGCGCTGGTTCAACAAGTGGCTCAAGAAGAGCGAGGCGCCCGTGCCCAACTACGCGGAGAAGCTCTTCACCCCGCAGCAACTGAAAGTCTTCGACAAGCTCCCCGCCGACGAAATCACCAGCAAGTGCCACGAGACCTTCACGCAGCTCGCGATTGACTCCGCGAGCTTCGAGCCGAAGAAGGCGCTGGCCGAACTACAGGTGAAAACTTTCGGCGGCTGGCCCGCCGCGACCGCGCCGGCGAACGTGCGGCAGGTCGCTGCCACCGAGACCGACGGCGTGAAGCTCACCGTCCACGAGTTCGACAGCGAGAGCGGCATCCGGCTGCGTTTCTACCTCGCGCAGCCGGCCGCCGCCGCGCCGAAGGCCCTGCACCTCGAGACCGTGGACGACGCGAACTGGCAGCAGCAATTGCAGCTTGCGAAGGCGGGCTTCGCCAGCGCGTTCGGCGAGGAGTTCGCCCGTGCGGGCATTGATCCGAAGTCGCCGGTGCCGCCCGACCAGCAGAAGAAGTTCGCCGGCTGGATGCGCTACATCCGCGACCACCAGGCGGCCTACATCACCTTCGCCCCGCGCGGCGTCGGCATGACCGCGCTCGGCGGCGACAAGCGTTACCAGACACAGGTGCGCCGGCGCTTCATGCTGCTTGGCGAGACGCTCGCCAGCTCGCAGGTGTGGGATGTGCATCGCGCCTCCGAGGCCGCGCGCGGCTTGCCGGGAATGGCTGACTTGCCGCTGCATTTCCACGCCAGCCCGGAGATGACGGAGGTCGCCACGTTCGCCGCGCTGTTCGAGCCGAAGCTGGTTTCGCTGACGCTCGCGCAAGCCCCGCGCGAGGACAAAGCCGCGCCGGACTTCCTCAACTGGCGGCGCATCGTCACGCCCGGCCAGCTCCTCACGCTCGCGGAGCAGAAGACGAAGGTGAACCTGCCGAAGAAGCGGTGAGGGAGCGCGGCCTTCAGGCCGCCTTCACGTGATGCAGTCTGTGACACCAGTGTAACTTGCTGGTCTCGGACGTTGAAGCGGGCTGAAGCCCGCGCTCCACGCGCTACTTCGTCCGCACATGGATGGTCTGCGTCGGGAACGCGAACTCGATGCCTTCCGCCTCGAAGCGGCGTTTGATTTCCAGGTTCAGCTCCTGCATCCCGGCGAGGTAGATCTTCTGGTCCACGCCGTTCCACCAGTGGACCACGATGATGTTCAACGCGAACGCATCGAAGCGGTTGAAACTGACCAGCACGTCGGCGGTCATCGGGTGCGCGCGATAGACTTCCTGCAAAACGGCCGTCGCGCGCTTCACCTTCTCCGTCGGCGTGTCGTAGGTGAGGCCGAGGTTCATCTCCGTCTTGATGTTCGGGCGCGCGGCGACGTTTGTGATGGTCGCGTTGCCCATCGTCTTGTTCGGGATGGTGACGAGGTGGCCGTCGAGGTTGCGCACGCGCGTGCTGCGCAGGCCGATGCCTTCCACCATGCCGTCCACGGCGTCGAGCTTGATGCGGTCGCCCACGCGGAAGGGCTTGTCCGCGAAGATGGCCACCGCGCCGAACAGGTTCGCCAGCGTGTCCTGCGCCGCGAGGCCGAGGGCGAGGCCGCCGATGGAGAGCGAGGCGACGGCGGCGGTCACGTTCACGCCGAGGTTCTGCATCGTCACCAGCACGGCGATGACGAGGAGGAACGCCTTGATGCTCTTGCGGATGACGATGAAGAGCTGGTCGTTCGTGCCCTTCTCCACGTCCGCGCCGCGCTCGCGCCAGAGGTCCACCAGCACGTCCGTGACCTTGAGCGCCATGTAGGTCAGCGAGCCGGCGAGGATGACGACGAAGATTTTGTGCAGCCACAGCTCCGCCGCCGGCGGCCAGTGGAAGATGCTCAGGCCGACGTGCAGGAAGAACACGAAGGCGACGACCTTGATGGGGCCGTTGAGCAGTTCGAGGAGCTGGTCGTCGAGGGAAGTCTGGGTCTTGCTGGTGAACTGCCGGAGCCAGACGCGCGTGAGCCAGTCGAGGAACTTCGCCACGTAGAACGCCAGCACGATGTAGATGAGCGACGCGAGGTATTGCCACAGCGGGTTGCCGAGGAAGGGCGTGCGCAGCGGCTCGAAGCGGTCCAGGCCGAACGTGAGCACATCAGCTCGCTCACCGGCGAGTTGGGTGAGCAGGTTGGTGGCGGGCGCGGGCCGCGCGGGGGCGTTGGTGACGGCGGCGGTGTTCGTGTTCGTCTGCGCCCCGAGCCAATGCGGCAGGGTGAGGAACAGCAGCGTCCACAGCACGGCGGACAACCCAAGGAACTTCCACTTCGAAGTCATGCGGCGGAGTGTGCGGAAGCGGGCGGGCAGCCCGCAAGCGTGACGTGTGGCGCTCCGGTGCCCGGAAAAAAGCGGCGCTGAAGCCGCCGCAGTCCAGACGCTTCGCGATGCCGAGGTCGCTGGTCTGTCGCGCCAGCGTCTGGGCTGCGGTGACTTCAGCACCGCTCTTGGGCGTGCCCGAAGTAGGAGGAACGCATTGACAATCCGAGCCGCAATCGAATCCTCACGACCATGAACGCACCCCGTGGGGTTCAGCCATATCTTCCCCCATGAAACAACCAGCCAAACCAACCAAGTCCAAGTCCCCCGCAAAGCAGCCGTCGAAGCCGCCCGTCCGCAAGGCCGCGAAGCCGAAGCTCCTCTCCGGCGGCAACCCGCAAATCGCCAAGGCCGACGGCGACGCCCCCGTGCGGGCTTACATCGCGGCCATGCCCGGCTGGAAGCGCGAGGTCGGTCGCCGCCTCGACGCGCTCATCACGCGCACCGTGCCCGGCGTGCGCAAGGCCGTGCGGTGGAACACGCCCTTCTACGGCGTCGAGGGCCGGGGCTGGTTCCTCGGCGTCCATTGCATCACGAAGTATGTCAAGGTGGCGTTCTTCCGGGGCGCGTCGCTGCGGCCCATTCCGCCCGTCGAGTCCAAGCAAACGGAAGTGCGCTACTTCCACCTCCACGAGGGCGACCCGTTCGACGAGGCGCTGGTGGCCGGCTGGGTCCGGCAGGCCGCGGAGCTGCCGGGGGAGAAGTGCTTTTGAGCGAACTTCCCAGAGACAATCATGCGCTGGGAGCCGGAGCGTTCCCCTCAATGCAAAGGCACAGCGCGGGCGAGCCGCACCCGAAGGCAACCACGGAAGACACGGAATACGCGGAAGGGCTTCGGATTGGGCAGCGCCTTCCGTGTGTTCGGTGTCTTCCGTGGTTGAAAATCTTCTCAGCCAGCGACGAAGTTGGGAGACAGCACTGTAGAGGGCGCGGAGAGACGTGGAGCAAGGCCAGCGTGTGTTGAATTGGCACTTCTCCGCGCTTCTCCGCGTCCTCAGCGCCTTTCGTTAATGGAACAGCGCGCCGCAACTGAGCCGTCCTCCCACCGCGCAACTTCTTGAATCCCATTGCCTCCCGGCGGCGTCTGCTTACCGTGTCGCCGTCCCCGCCGGGTGGCCGTAGCCGCCGGGCGGAACGGGTTCCAACCATGAACTGCAAAACCCTCCTCGCGCTGGCGGTCGCCGCCGTCGCCCTCTCCACCACGTCTGCCCGCGCCGACCTCGCCACGAGCGGCGACAAGCTGCTCCAGCAGGAGTTGCGGCAGGAGCAAATCAAGGCCACCACCAGCCGCGTCGGCATCCAGCTCGGCGTGGTCATCGAGGAATACGAGCGCAACGGCCTCGAAGGCGACGACGTGGTCGTGCTCAAGGCCATCCGCGGCGTGCTCGACAAGCTGACCGACAAGGAAATCGCCCGCGTCGTCACGCTGCTCCAGCAGACCCGCACCACCACGGACGCCGATGCCGGCCGCCGCAACGCGCTCGACGCCTTCGCCGGGCAGAAGACGGTGACGGTGCAGCTCCGCGCGCTGCTGCTTGAGTATCAGCGCCAGCAGGCCTTGCAGGAAATCGCCGCGCGCTTCAACGCGCTGGCCCGCCGGCAGGGCGACAACCTCAAGGAAGCCGTCGGCCTCGCCACGCTCACCAGGGGCCGCGACGCCCGTCGCAGCGAGACGGCGCACATGGTCGCGCTCCAGTTGCAGGAGACCGAGCAGAGCACCATCGGCGACGAGGCGAAGATGGTCCTCGCGAAGCTGGCGAAAGTCGTCGCCTCGATGGACGGGGCCGCCGCCGAGCGCCCGCAGACGGCGTTGAAGAAGGCCGAGGATTCCCGCCTCGCCTCGACACTCGACTCCGCGACGGGCGACTTGAAGTCGTCGAATCTTCTTTCCGCCGCCGGCAACGAGAAGCGCGCCCGCGATGTGTTGTCGGACCTCGCGAAGCTCCTGCTCCCCGCGCGCGACAACCTCGAAGTGATGAAGCAGGCGGTGCGCGATTTGGAGAAGACGATTCCCGAGCAGAAGGCCGCCATCGAGGAGACCAAGCAGGCCGCGAAGAACAAGGACGACGCCACCGAGGCGGAGAAGAAGCAGGCCGAGGTCGTGGACAAGACCGACGGCATCCGCGAGGACGTGGAGAAGGCCGCGCCGAAGGCCGCCGAGGAATTGAAGGCCGCCGTCGAGAAGCAGCAGGAGGCCCGCGCGCAGTTGCAGGAGCAGAACAACCGCCGCACGCAGCCGAAGGATTCCCCCGCCGTCGAGAAGCAGGAGCAGGCGCTCAACAAGATGGAGGACGCGAAGAAGACCCTCGAGCAGCTCATCGCCAAGGCCGAAGCCCAGCAGCAGAAGCCCAAGGACAAGCTCGCCGACTTGAAGGAGTTGAAGAAGAAGGTCGAGGAACTCGCCGCCAAGCAGGAGCAGGTGAAGGAAACCGCCGCGGCAGCCGAGAAAGCCGCCGCCGCTGAGAAGAAGCCGGAGAAGCTCGCCGAGCAGGCCGCGAAGCAGGAGTCCGTGAAAGCCGAGACGCAGCAGACGCAGCAGGACGCCGCCGCCAACGCGCCCGACGCCGCCAAGACGCTCGGCGAGGCCGTCCGCCAGCAGGAGAAATCCCAGCAGGCGCTCGAAAACAAGGCCAACGCCCCGATGGCCCAGCAGGCCGCGAAGGACGCGCTCGACAAGGCCGGCGAGCAGATTGCCGCGCAAATCGCCAAGCTGGAGAAGGCGAAGGAGGATTTGGCCAAGCTCGACAAGCTCGGCAAGGAAATCGGCAAAATCATGCAGGAGCAGCAGAAGGTTGCGATGGACACCGCCAAGGCCGCCGAGAAGCCGGAGAACAACGCCGGCAAGCAGACCGCCAAGGAACAGGGCGACCTCGCCAAGCAGACCGACGCGACGAAGGCCGAGGCCGCCGAAGTCGCGCCCGAGGCCGCGAGCAACTTGAACGCCGCGAAAGAAAACATGCAGGCCGCGAAGGCGAACTTGGACAAGCCCGACGCCGCGAAGGCCCGCCCCGACCAGGCGCAGGCGATGGCGAATCTTCAGGCCGCGAAGAATGCCGTGGACCAGAAGAAACAGGAGCTGGCCAAGGAACTCGGCCAGCCCCCGCCCAACAACACGCCGCAGCTCGCAAAGGCGTCCGAGGCCGTCGCCGCCGCGCAGCAGCAGGTGAATCAGGCGCTCGCGAAGCTCGACCAGCCCGCCGGCTTGCAGGAGATGCTCAAGCAGAAGCAGCAGGAAATCGCCGCCGCTGCCGGCGAGCAGTCCAAGGCCAAGCCGCAGTCCAAGCCGCTCGCCGAGGCGAAGGCCGCCGCCGAGAAGGCCGCCGAATCGCTCGGCAAAAATGATTTGAAGGCCGCCGTCGGCGAGATGGCGAAGGCGCAGAAGGGCTTGCAGGAAGCCGCGCAGGGCGAACCCGCGCCGGCCGGCGAAAAGCCCGACGGCGCTCCGGCAGGTGAGAAGCCGCCCGGCGCGAAGCCCGGCGACGCGAAGCCCGGTGAGGGCAAACCCGGCGAAGGAAAACCCGGCGAAGGAAAACCGGGCGAGGGCAAGCCAGGTGAAGGTAAACCCGGTGAAGGAAAGCCGGGTGAAGGCCAGCCCGGTGAAGGTTCACCGCAGGCCGCGAAGCCCACGCCATCGCCCGCGCAGCTCGCCAAGCAGCAGGCCGACGTGAAGGCGCTCACCGAGATGCTCGCCGCGTCGCAGGCCGCGCAGCAGGCCGCGTCGCCGCTAGATTCCGCCGCGCAGATGGTCGCCCCGATTGCCGCCGGCGAGGCCGGGCCGCTCCCGCAGCAGGCGCAGATGTCCCTCGACAAGGCGTTGCAGGCGCTGACGCAGGCCGCCGCGCAGGCGCAGGCCGGCAAGGCCCAGCCCGCCCAGCAGAACGCCGAGTCCGCGCAGGCCGCGCTCGCGCAGGCCGCCGCCGCGCTCGCGCTCGCGCAGGAGGGCGTCGGCCAGCAGATGGCGCAGCAGGGTCAGGGACAAAAGGGCCAGGGCCAGAGCCAGCAGCAGGGCAAGGGTCAGGCGCAAGGCCCCGGCCAGAACACGCCGCAGGCCAACAGCAAGGAAGGCCAGGGCGACGGCAAGCAGGGCAACTGGAACGGCGAGGGCGGCACGGACGGCCCGACGCGTCAGGCCAAGGGCAGCAGCGGCTTCCTCGGCCTGCCCGCGCGCGACCGCAACGCGATTCTCCAGAGCCAGACCGAGCGCGCCCCCGAGGAATACAGCCCGCTGGTGGAGCAATACCTCAAGAACCTCTCCGACTCCGCCGCGCGCGGGCGGAAGAAGTAGCCACTTGCGGTTTCAGTTTTGCCCTGTTAGCTCATTGGCATACCTATGAAAAAGTATGCCTTCCCTTTCACGCTGGGCATCATGTGCTTTATCGGCGGCTACATGGTCAACCTCAGTGAAAGGCGGTTGCTCCAATCTCAACTCGATTCGGCACGCACGGCGTTGTCGGAGTTTGAAGGAAATCGCTACCCCACTGAGGAACTCATTGCTGCCATCCGACAGGGAACTCCGGTAGCTGATCCAGGCGACTCGCAAGGCAGAGGCCACGGGTCGTCTGCGCCGATAATTCCGCTCAAGGTTGTTGCTCCGTGATTGGTGATGGCAGCGGCCTTTCCCCCTCACCCTGACCCTCTCCCGCTGGGAGCGGGAACAGCCTCGACCGCATTCGTCTTCACTGAGCGCACCGACCTGTCTCCGCAGCGGGCGGTAATCCTCCCTCTCCCAGCGGGAGAGGGACGGGGTGAGGGAGAACGCATCCGATGCCCACACACGGCAGCGATACGAGCCTTCTCCCTTCGCGAAGCGAGGGGAGAAGGTGGCCGCAGGCCGGATGAGGGGTGGGGCCACCAACGCCGTCGCAGCCAACCCCTCACCCCGGCCCTCTCCCCTTGCTGCGCAAAGGGAGAGGGAGTCCAAGTTTCGATCCGCCGTTGGTTGCGGGGGTTGTTGGCAACGCTGCTCGTTTCGTTCCTATCCGCCTCCGCCTCCGCCCACACCGCCTCGCTCACGCGGGTGGATGCGCGGCTCACGACCAATTCCCTCACGCTCACCTTCCAGCTCAACCAGCCGGATCTGCTCCAGTTCCTCGCGGGCCGCACCAACGATGCCGTCGTGCTGATGACGCCGGAGCAGTTGCGCGCGCTCGCCACGAACGTCGCCGACTACGTCCAGTCGCGCGTCCACTTCGCGCTCGATACGAACCCGCCCGTGCGCGGCGTGCTCTCGAACTGGCCGCCGTCGCCGCTCGTGCTCACGCGCGAGGAGCGGCCCGGCGAAGTCGTCCCCGCGCCGCTGCCGCTCACGCTGCACTGGTCCATCCCGGCGACGGCGAAGGAGCTGGAGCTGTCCATCTCGATCTTCAACACCGTCGGTTTTGCCGCGCTGTTTGAAGTCCTGTTCCATCGGGGCAAGGACATCCCGCCCGTGCTCCAGCTCGTGCAGTCGCGGCAGGCGATGGTGATTGACCTCACCGCGTTTCAGGAAGACACGCGCGCGGAGACGCCCGCCGCCCCGCCGGGCAAGGACGCGCCGCCACCCGCGCCCGTGGTGCGCAACACAGCGGCGCAGTTCATCGAGCTGGGTTTCACGCACATCCTGCCCAAGGGCCTCGACCACATCCTGTTCGTGATCGGCCTGTTCCTCCTCAGCCCGAAGCTCAAGCCGCTGCTGTGGCAGGTGACGGCGTTCACGCTGGCGCACTCGGTCACGCTCGCGCTCGGCGTGCTGGGCATCTTCGCGCTGCCGGGACGAATCGTGGAACCCATCATCGCGCTGTCCATCGCGGTGGTGGCGATTGAGAACCTCTTCCGCAGCGAAGTCTCGCCGTGGCGCTGGGCGGCGGTGTTCGGGTTCGGACTGATTCACGGGATGGGCTTCGCGGGCATCCTCAGCGAAGTGGGCCTGCCGCGCGAACAGCTCGGCACGGCGCTGCTGTGCTTCAACGTCGGCGTGGAACTCGGCCAGCTCGCCGTCATCGCGCTCGCGTTCGCCGCAACGAAGTGGTGCGAGAATCGCGCGTGGTATGGCCCGTGGATCCGCCGCCCGGCTTGTGTGCTCATCGCGCTGGCCGGCGTGGTCTGGACGGTGGAGCGGCTGCTGGCAACCTGACGGGCACTCGCGCAGGGCGCAACCCGGCACACGCACCAACTTGTAGCGCGGGCAGCCTTGCCCGCGCGTTCAGACCGCCGGTTCGCGCGGGCAAGGCTGCCCGCGCTACGAGCACCTGGGCGGCCGTGGGGCGGGTGCCCGGTTGCGCCCGCTTGCCCAGGCCTTCCCAACTGAAGCTTCCCACCGCCCGACCGTCGGCTTACTATCCGCTGCAATCAATGCTGCCATGAAAGTCCGCGTCCTGTCCGCCTGCGCCTTCGCTGCGCTGCTTGCCGCCGTTGTCACCGCCCACGCCCAGCTCACGCCGCCCGTGCCGCAGCCGGTCGTCGGCGCGCGGCAGCCGGCGTTGAGTCCCAACGGCAAGCGCCTGGCCTTCGTGTATCGCGGCGATGTGTGGGTCGCGCCAAGCGAGGGCGGGCGCGCGACGGCGCTGACCTCGCACGTCGAGTCGGATGCGTATCCGGTCTTCTCGCCGGACGGCCAGTGGGTCGCGTTCGCCAGCCGGCGCAACGGCGGCTGGGACTTGTTCGTGGTGCCGGCGGACGGCGGGCCGGCGCAGCAGCTCACCTGGCACAGCGGCGTCGAGCTGACCGGCGGCTGGAGTCCCGACGGCAAGC
>Ga0172373_10002509_pt1 | contig 27956 bp, 18 predicted proteins | sample Lak10m_2_FD_114546 | JGI IMG/M metagenome (GOLD analysis project Ga0172373, IMG submission 114546) | Freshwater microbial communities from Kabuno Bay, South-Kivu, Congo - kab_092012_10m | ecosystem: Environmental > Aquatic > Freshwater > Lake | place: Democratic Republic of the Congo...
AACACCTGAACGTCCGTTTCGGAAAAGATTTCACGACGATTCACACGCGGCATGGGACCCCTTTCAGGAAAGCTGGATCCATTGTAAAAACACTTCCACGATTCGTCAAGGTGCATGGCACCTCGGCTGAAATTTTTGGGGACTTTGGGCTGTTGTTTGGGTGGGTCGTTTGCGTTTGAAATGTTCTCTGAGAGAATTGCGGAGGTGGGCCTTGCCTGTGGTGGCTGGCATTCGGGTGGCAGCTGGTGAATTCATGACTGAATTTCGCGAAAAGGTGCAGCGTTTCGTTCGCAGCTACACATCGCTCCCACCGCTGGTGCATCTGCTGTGTGTGGGTTCATTCATCAATCGTGTGGGTTCGTTTGTGATGCTCTTTCTGACGATTTACGTCAGTGAGCATCTGCAGATGGGCAAGCCGTTTGCCAGTGCGTGCGTGGGGGTATTTGGAGTCGGTTCCGCGTTGTCTGCAGTGTTTGGCGGGCAGCTGGCGGACACTCTGGGGCGGCGTCCGGCGATGTTGATTGCGTTGTTCGGCGGTGCGGCCATTCTTGCATCGCTCTGTCTGATCGCCAACGGCTGGCTGTTCATGGCTGCGTTATTTGTGTTTGCGCTGGTGGTGGAGATGTATCGGCCGGCGTCAACAGCGATGATTGGGGATGTGGTCAGTCCGCTCCAGCGACCACTGGCGTTCGGTTTGCTGTACCTGTCATTCAACCTCGGGTTTGCGATCGCTCCACAAATTGGCGGCTGGCTGGCGGCGCGTTCTTATGCGTTGCTGTTTCTTGCGGATGCGGCGACCACGGGGTTGTACGGCGTTGTCGTGCTGCTGTTTATTCGGGAGACGCACCACAGGGAGCTGGGCGCGGCTGGGGCTGGGGACGCGGCTGGTGGCGGAGTCATGGAGGCGACGGAGTCGATGGACGCCGGAGTGACTCCGGTGTCGGCGGCCGAGGCATTGGCTGTGGCCGAGGACGCATCAGAGAGGGCCAGCGATCCTGATTGTGATCGTTTGGGTTCGTCGGAGTCCGTGGCCATTGTGGGTGCAGGCGAGGCATTGCGGCGAATCCTGCAGGACGCAAATTTTCTGCTTTTTTCTCTTTGCTGTCTGCTCACGAACATCATCTTCATGCAGGCCTTTGTGACGTTGCCGCTGGCGATTCGTGAAATGGGTTTCAGTGAACTGCAGTTTGGGCGGATGATCAGTGTGAACGGTCTGTTGATTGTGCTGCTGCAGTTACCCGCGACTGGAGTGCTGAACCGTCTGCCGCGCCTGCGAGTGCTTCTTTGTGGCCAGTTGCTGATGGTAGCTGGTTTTGGGATGACGGTGTATGCGGGTCAGGCGTGGCAGATTGTGCTGACGATCGTATTATGGACGCTGGGTGAGATTTGTCAGGCGCCGTTCAAGCCGGCGATTGTTTCCGAGATGGCTCCGGCGGAGTTGCGGGCGAGGTACATGGGAGTATTCAACGTCACGCACGCGGCATCTATTGCAATTGGAGCACCGGTGGGTGGGTGGATTCTGTCACGATTTGGCCCGCAGGTACTTTGGCCGGGTTGTGCGGTGGTGCTGCTGCTGACAGCGGGGTTGTATATATGGCTGTTTCGCCGGCTGGAGAGATCCGGAGAGTTTGATCAGAGCAGCTTTTGAATACTTCGCGCGATTTCTTCGATGAGCACTTCGAGGCTGCCGGGGGCGGTTGCTGCGATGACTTCCTGGTAGATGCCATAGCCCCAGACGGAAGCGGGCGGAATGTAGCCGGGCTGCCAGTCACCAGTGAGTGTGGTGACGAAGACGGGACGCGGAGCGAAGCGGGAGCGGAGTTGTTGCTGGAAGACCTGATAGAGTTCTCCGGGGACAAAGACCCAGATCGCATCGCCGCAGAGTCCGAGGGTGATTTTCAATGGACAGCAGCGCCCAGGGGTGAGAGCCTGCAGGCGGGTGAGTTGCCGGGTGAGTTGTTCGGTGTTGGCGCGCATAACGCGAAGTTCTTCGAGATGGCCGAGTTGCTGAGCGTGTCGTTCTTTTGCGAGCCAGGTTTCGCGGGCGTCGAGTGTTTCGGGGATGGTGGGGAGATCGTATCGCCATGGAACTTCGACGATGATCTGGTGCCAGCTGCAGGAGGACGAGCGGGCGAGGGATTCCGGGGGTAGGGGCTGATGTTTCCATGTGCCGATCCAGGTTCCGGATAGAACGGGGCCTTGATAGACGTATTCGGTGGCGGGTAGCGGGAGTGTTTGCAGGGTGGAGAGCACTGCGTAGCCGAGTTCGCGACCGTTGCGGTCGGCGACGGCAGTATCGCCGGTGAAGCCTTCGCGCGGGCCGAGATCTCCGGAGGCCCCCTGCAGGAACAGGCAGAGGCCACCGGTGGATTGTTCGACGGTCTCTCTCATGGCACCGACCCAGTCGGGGCTGATCAGGGTGTTGTCCCAGGCGAGCGTTGTGGGGTGACAGGCGTAGTTGACGAGCACGGCGAAGGTCTGGCCGGAGTCGTCGGTAAGGCGGGCGATAAGGAGAGTGTCATCGGAATGGCCTGCGGGGTTAAGTCCACAGACGGCGTGGCCGCGTTCAGTGTCGAAGAAGTCGCGATGTCGGGCGAGACTGCATCGACCGGTGCCGATGACAGCGGCAGCGGGGCGCAGGTTTGCAGTGGCTTCTGCGGCGGCGCTGGCGATCGTTTGCCGCAGTTGCAGGAGGTAGGGTTCGATGAATTGTCCGCCGGGAAATTCGCTGCGGGACCGCGCCATCCAGCCGGAGCCATGTGTGTGTGTGAGCGTGATCAGGACAGAGTTGGGGTCGATGTTGGCGGCGTTTGCGGCGGCGTTCGCCAGTGCCTGCATTTCGGCGGATTCGAGAATGCAGTGATCGAGCGAAATGAGCAGTCGAGAGTCGGCGGAGATGTTGTCTTGAGCAGAGCCGTTGGTATTGGGCGCGGGCAGAGACTGGAGTCGCAGAACGGTGGCAGTCAGTGGCCGATGGATGCCGGTGGCCTGATCGTGGAGCGCTGCGCCCCACATGCGATGATAGATACCGACGGGTGGAGTGATATCTCGGCGGGAGATACCGGCGAGACACTGGAACTGGGGTGTTGCGATACGAGTCACGAGGAGGACTCCGGAGGTGGATCGGGGAACAGTGAGCCACGGGGGTTGATGAGCGTCCAGCAGCAGGCATCGACAGCCATGATACCTGCGAAATAGAACATCATCATGTTCCAGTTATTGTCGAAGCGTTTAACGAGCCAGCCGGCCGTGATGGGGAAGAGCATCGAGCCGAAGTTGCCGCACATGTTCATGAGGCTGAAGACGGTTGCCGTTTGCCGACCACCGAGATCGATGGCTACTGTGTAGCCGCCGATGCCGCCGAAAGACGCACAGAAGACTCCTGCGGTGATGAGTGCGATGCTGAGGCGAACGTCGCTGGCGAAGATGGAACTGAGAATGAGCAGTGAGCAGAGCAGCATGCTGGTGGCTGCGAGGCCCTGGCGGGCCAGTCGCTTATTGCCGGTGCGGCGGAGCAGAGCATCGGACGCGAGCCCGCCGGTGATACTGCCGAGTACGCCGCCAAATCCCGCGATTGATGTGAGATTGGCGGACTCGGCAAGATTGACACTCCGAGTTTCCTGGAGAAAGCGGGGAAATCGAGTGAGGAAGAAGACCATGGCGGCAGCGCGGAGGAATTGCTGTGTGCAGAGCAGGAACAGGGGGAGGCTGCGGGCCATGAGCAGGAGCATGGGACCGAGTGGCGGAGTGTCTTCAGCGGGGACCGGCGGAAGATGTCGCTTTGGTACGATAACGGGGAAGCAGAGTGCCCAGAGCAGTCCGGGGACCGCGAAGACACCCAGCAGCAGTTGCCATGGGTGGCATTGAAGCTGGTCGGCCCATGGCTGCAGTAATCGCAGTCCGTGCCCGGCGGCGAGGGGTGCGAGTGCGGTGCCGATCATCATTCCGGCGGCGAGTATCCCGGAGGCGCGGGCGCGTTGATCATCCGGGAAGACCTGGCGAATGGACCGAGCGGCACAGGGAAACGCCGCAGCCTGGAAAGCGCCCATCAGAAACCAGGCAGGGAGCAGCGATGCAAGGCTGGTGCTGAAGCCGGTGCAGGCTGTGAGCAGGGACCAGATGGCACAGCAGATCACGAGCGTACTTCCCGCGCCCAGGCGATCGGCCAGTCGTCCGGCCGGCATTTGCAGCAGCGCATATCCGAGATACCAGGCGGACTGGACCCAGCCCATCTGGATGATGGGATCCGACAGCTGCAGGTCGGCAGCGACCTGCTTTTCCGGCACACTGATGGCCGCTCGCTGAACATACGCGATGACCGCCATCAGGCACAGCAGAAACAGAATGAGATGCTTCATGGTTACGGCCTGAGGGGTTGATTGAGCACTTCCGGATTGACGACGTTTTGCGGTTTTCCCTGCAGAAAGCAGTGGATGTTGTCGATGCAGCCGAGTGTGAGCTGATCAAGGCCCTGCTGGGTGGTATCGGCGCAGTGGGGCGTAAGTACCACGTTGCTGCAGGACAGGAGCGGATGATCGTGCGGCAGAGGCTCGTGGTCAAATACATCGAGCCCTGCACCGAACAAGTGACCGGAATTCAGAGCGGCCACGAGCGCTGTTGAATTCACGATGGCGCCGCGGGATGTATTGATGAGGATTGAGGACGGGCGCATTTGGGCGAGCTGCCGGGGGCCGATGAGCTGATGTGTCTGGGGGGAAAGTCGAGTGTGCAGACTGACAACGTCGGCGGTCTGCAGAAGTTGATTGAAGTCCACGTATTCAAAACCCAGCCGCGCAGCTTTGGCAGGGTCCGGATGCAGGCTCCAGGCGATCGTGCGCATGCCAATGGCACGGGCCAGTCGGAGCATTTCGCAGCCAATATGTCCGGTGCCGATGACTCCGAGGCAGCGACCTGCGAGTGTCAGGCCCAGATCCCCGCGCCAATGTCCGGCGCGCAGCTGAGCGGTCATGAAGGACATGCGTCGGGCCACGGCCAGCATCAGCCCCAGCGCGTGTTCGGCAACGATGAGCGCCGTGCGGCCGGGAACGTTGCAAACCACGATTCCCTGTTGAGTGGCCTGACCAAGGTCGATGGCGTCGTAGCCGATGCCACACACGGCAATCATGCGCAGTCGCGGCAGCTGTTGCAGGATGTGGGCGGGAAAGGCAAGGCTGCCGCGGGAATTGAGCAGAATATCGGCAGGCTGCACGCGCTGAATCTGTTGTTCAGCAGACGCAGGGCGGTCCGTATGGAGCGTGTAGCCGGCGATGGAAAGCAGCTGTTCGAGGCATGGAGACGCGCCCACGAGGGGCGGACTGTCAGCGGGAATCACAACGAGGGGACGTTCCATAGCGACCTGACTTCAGAAAAAAATCAAATCAACAGACAGTTCGGATATTGACACTCCATTGCGTACTAGCATAATAGTTACCCTACATCGCTACAACTCATACGGCCTGTTTGCAAGCGCATTCCATCTGCAAATCAGGTCCTCCAGCATAATTCTCACGCCTTTCATCCTGACAGCCCCTCATGCTTTCTTCTGACGTCTTCCTCCGCATCCTCCCTCAGGCCACCGGCCAAACACTCAACCCCGCCCAGTTGCAGGCCGTTGCCGCTCATTCGCACACACCGCTATTTATAGTCGCCGGCCCCGGCACTGGTAAAACATCTGTACTCACCCTGCGAATTCTGCGTGCGATTTTCGTGGACTCCATTCCGCCACACGCCATTCTTGCCACCACCTTCACTCGCCGCGCCGCACAGGAACTCCGCTCACGCCTGATGCTCTGGGGTTCCGCCATCCTTCGCCACTCGTCGCTCCCGCACATCGACCTCAGCCAGGTCCACCTTGAAACGCTCGACAGCTTCTGCCAACAGCTCCTCCGGGACCACCGCGTTCCAGGCCAGCATCCTCCGCTGCCTGCCGACCCATTCCTGACTTCCATGCTGCTGATGCGTTCATTCACCACCAGCCGCGCGCATCGTAACCCTCTCCTCACTGAATTCCTCTGCAACCTCCGCGGCAGCCCGGCAGATCCCACAACTGCCGAACTTCTGCATGTCATTCAGGCGATTGCTGATCGTCGGCAGCACGACCTGATCAACTGGCCAGAATTCATCGCCACCTGCGAAAGCTCTTCACAAAGCTCCCCCCTGCAACTCCTGCACACTGTCCTTCGCCAGTACGACGACGCCTTGTCCCGTCGTCTGCTGCTGGACTTTTCAACACTCGAAAAAACCGTCCTCACTCATCTCAGGTCTCCTTCCACACCGGCAGCCACACTCCCATTTCAGCTCATCCTTGTGGATGAATACCAGGACACCAATCTGCTTCAGGAGCAGATCTTTTTTCAGCTGGCTCAAAGCACCCGCTCGACGCTCACGGTGGTCGGCGACGACGACCAAAGCCTCTACCGTTTCCGCGGAGCCACGGTGGATCTGTTCAGAGACTTTCCCCAGCATCATTTCGCTGCTCTCGGAACGCGTCCCCGCCGCATATTTCTTTGCGAAAACTATCGCTCTACGGCAGCCATCATTCAGTTTGTCAATCAGTATGCGTCACTGGACAGTCGTTTTCAGCCAGTGCGTGTCACTGACAAGCCACCATTGCGAATGCCTCGCCGCCGTCCCGCAGACGTACCGGTACTCGGCCTGTTTCGTGATACCCCTGAACAGCTCGCAGACAGTCTCGCCCGGTTTCTTTTCGCCGTCATTCATGGAGCGGGTGTGACCATTGGTGGTCGCACGATTCGCATCGATCGCGCAGCGGGTGGCGACGCCGGGGACTGTGCTCTGCTCTGCAGCTCACCTCTTGAATACTCTCGCGGCCCACGTCCCCGCAAACGGCTCCCGCTGCTCCTTCGCCAGACTCTTCTGCAGCACCAGCCCACAATCCCCATTTTCAATCCTCGCGGCCAGAATCTGTCCCACGTTCCGCTCGTACAACTGCTCGGCGGACTGCTCCTGCAGTGTCTCGACCCCAGCGCCTCCATCCAGCAGCAAATCCCGGGTCTTCCAAAGGCCACCTCCGAAACGTTCGCTCTGTGGCGTGCCACGTCCGCCTCGATGCTCACGTCCCGCCCTGCTCTGCAGCCGCTCGCAGACTTCGTCGATCACTACTCCCGCCGTGATTCCGGACACCCCGGCAAACGATGGCCCACCAGCGTTCCCTGCATTGAACTGCTCTACGCGCTCATTCACTGGCTGCCAGAGCTCCACAACAGTCCTGCAGGTCAGATCTGGTTCGAGGTCTTCACAAGGCAGCTCCACTCCACCGAGCAGCTCAGCCGCTTTCGCGGTCGTATCCTCACAGACCCGACCAACCCTGTGCTCACATCCAGATCCATCCTGCACCTGCTCAGATACTTCCTGCTCCCGATCGCCGAAGACACCATCTCCATCGATGAATCGCTCATCGAAAACCTGCCACACGATCACCTGAATGTGCTCTCCATTCATCAAAGTAAAGGATTGGAATTCCCACTCGTGATCGTTGATGTAGGTTCTGACCTGCAGCAGGCACGGCGGTCAAATGCATACCGACGTTTTCCGGCCGGTCCTTCCACACCGCATCTGCTTGAAGACGTCCTTCGGCCCCACAGTCCACTGGGCACGGCAACACGAGACGGCACGGATCGCGCGTTTGACGACTTGTATCGTCAATACTTCGTCGCTTTCAGTCGATCTCGCGACGTTTTGGTGCTGGCAGGGCTGAATGCTGCAAAGCCCAATGGAAGGATCCCGAATGTCGCCTGCGGCTGGGACCGCAGCGGGCATGCTCACTGGAAGAAAATTCCCTGGTGCGAGATCCAGCCATGACGCTCTCGATACGGCCATCTGCCGCAGCCCTGACAACCTGGGACGTCGCCGGAGATCTGCTCAGCTTTCTCCGCTGCGGGCTCCAGTATCGCTACTCCCGACCTGGCAAACCGTGCCCATCACATTCCGCACAACAATTCAGCGGCCGGTTCCTCCAGCAGGTGCTGGAAGACGCCTGGCTGCATTTCAAAGCTCCCGCCCCACCATCGTTTCCATGGCCCGACACCGCTCTTCAGGAACTCATGGATCACGTCGAACAGCGGCTTGCGGCTCATGGTGTGCGATGTCAGAGTGCGCTCGGTCGCCACTACACACGGCTGCGCGCTGCCGCAGCCGTGAACGAACTGGGACCACTCCTGTTTCCGCTCCTGTGTCACGCCCGCCTGCACGTCCGCGGCGGCTCCCACCCACAACCAGTAGCTGACTCCTGTGATTCCACCAGCCAACCATCCTGGGAGCTCACGTCCACCATTCACGCCATCGCTCGCCTGGAGCCTTTTAATCCTGCACCCGGCTCCAACCCGCTACTCACACTCATTCAACAACACATCCCCGAATTTCACGCTGACACGGTCGAGCTTATTGTCGACTTCCAGGGCAATCAGCGACCGGATTCTCAGCAATCGGCACCTTTGTGTGACGACTGGACGCAGATCCAGATCCACGCTGCCTCCTCACTGTACGGCCCGCGCACCCAGCACCCGGTCGTGGCCGGTATGGTTTGCTATCTCAGCGAACTTGTGCCTTCTCGCCGACAGTTCCGCTTCCTGAGGCAGACACTTCTTCAACGCCCGGATGACCCCGCCGTTCCGTCAGCCGACAGTCTGGATGCCCGGATTTTGCGTACGTGGAAACCGCGTTCCGCCAGCGAGCTGCCACCTCTGCTGTCGTTGCACTTCAGACTGCAGCGAACGATCCGCATCATCCCAATCACCTCAGCCGCTCAGCAGGCCACTCTGCATCAGCTCGCCAGCACCATTCGTCGCATCAATCGCTGTCGTTGCGAAGAGCAGCGTTCCGGCCAGATACTCTCTGCCTGGGAACTCAATCCATCCAACCCGGCGGTGTGTAACGCCTGCGACGCCCGGACCTGGTGCCCTGGCTGCTCATCGAAGACCACCCCCGCGCTCCCCGGGATTGCTCGTCCCACAACCTCACAGTGATCTTCTCAACGGTGACCGCTGCATCGGTACAGAAACAAGCGGACCAGCGACATCACAAATCACCCAGCCCTCCCTTTTTCACGAACCGAGGCTGGCCGTCCCATAGACCGGGACCCTCGCGCCCAATGGCAGTCCCTTTCGCCGTCGGGGGCTGCAAGAGTCGTCTTTTGCTCCGCGAAAGAACGGCATTGAAAGTCCTTTCGCAGAGCGAAAGGCGACAATTCAAGTAAAGACGCCTTTTTTCGATTTTTTTTTCGCTATTTTCGAAAATACTTCGTCCGGATTGCCCATGAGCTGCATGGAAACGTTAGGCGTATGTCTCTCCGCTCCAGCAGAAAGGGCTGAGTCAGATGACCAATCCCGTTATCGATTATTTCCCTGTAGATCCACCAGGCACGCCATCCAACTGGCCTCCGCTCATCGCTGCGGCTGCGGTCGTGCTGCTGCTGTTGCTGCCGCTGTCCATTTCCACCACTGGGCCTGAACCGCCACCGGAAATCGGCCATCGGATCGGCGACCACGTTGATCGCATCATTTTTTTTCACGACAGTGAAAGCTCCACGGCTGGGGTGACGGCGTCAGCCATCTCCGCGGCAAGACCTCAGACGGCAGCTGTTTTGCCCGTCGAAATCGCAGCCATCCTGCCCAGCGTAGAAAGTTTCCCAGAGCAGCCGTCGATGCCGCCGGCCCCTGAACTTCAGGACAGCGCAAAAGAGCTGGACGAACTCAGGAAGGACCTCAAGGAACGGCGTGCCATGGCAGAAAAGCTCGCCGGCAGTCACGGGCTCGCTGATGCCTTCAAAGAAGCCCGGAACGATGCCCGCGTTGCAATCTTCGTCCTCGACTTCTCGGGTTCAATGGATGGCAGGCCTTTTCGAGAGATGTCGCGGGCGTTGATGACTGCTCTTTCGGACATCGAGGACGACCAGCTGGCAGCTGTGGTTCTTTACAACGACAGCTTTCTCTCATGGGATGGCAGCAGCTTCGCGGGGGCTGTTGAGCCGCGATTGATTTCAAAGCAGGAGATTGGCGCTCTGGAGCAGGCACTCGCCCTGATCGAGCCTTCCGGAGGCACCAACCCATGGCCTGCACTCGAAGTCGCCGCCAGTGCCCTTCAGCCACATCAGGGAACGGGAGCTCTGGTGATGCTCTCAGATGGCTGGTTCGACGGAACCACACCCCCGAACGATCGACCACTGCAGACATTTCGCAAGTTATGTGACGGCCTTCACGTCGCCGTTGTTGCCCCAATCGGCGCTGACTCTTCCACCCTGTCTGCCATCGCTGGCAGTAATGTTCGAATTGGGCCCTGAAAACCTTAAGGGATGACTTTTATGCTCTCCAGCTTCATCTACACGTCACTTGGACTGCTGGCAGTCATCGCGCTCACTGCCAGCCTCATCAATGCGTGGATTCTGATTCTCGCGCAAAACACTCTCAATAAAACACGGGAGCTCTTCAAAGATGAAAAAATGACGCTGACCGAGCTCGAATCAGCTCTCAAGGAGCTGAGCGACAACACACCGGAATCAAGTCTGGTCCGGGGTCTGCGGGCTGCCCTCGATGCACAAAAAAAAGGTCTGGGTCGTGCGCGAGCCTATGCAGTGCTTCACCATCACCTCGACAGCATTCATGAACCGCATTTGCGCAGCTTTCTATGGGTGATACCCGCTGCCGCCGCCGCTGCCCCGGCTCTTGGTCTCCTCGGCACTGTCATAGGGCTGCGGGGGGCCTTCGCTGTGCTTGGCAACAGCGCCACGCCGGACCCACAACAGCTGGCGTTGAACATCAGTCTGGCGCTCGACACCACATTGTACGGGCTCTTCATCAGCATTCCAGCTTTGATGGTGTACGCCAGTCTCACAGCGTGCGCCAATTGGGCCGCACGAGTGGCGGAGCGGGTAGGCACACATTTCGTTGAGGTCGTACTATTAAAGTAGCTGAGAGGAGGCGATTGTGGTTCGACGACAGAGATCCATTGAGCAACCGGCACCTGAAATGGATGTGACCACGCTGATCGACGTGATGTTCATGCTGCTGATCTACTTTCTGACCACCAGTCTCGGTGACGCACACTCAAATAACCCTCCGGAATCAATGACATCAAATTCAAAGCTGACCAGCAGTTGCCTCGTCATATCGGTCGATGCCGCATCGACGGATTCAGCCGAGTCGTGGCGATACAGTCTGAGCGAAGGCGAGTGGCTGACGCTGCACGAACTCGAATCAGCCGCTCGCGACTTCCTGACGGCGGACTACAAGGACATGGTTGCCCTCCGTGCCGACCGTGGCTGCCCGTGGCCAGCGGTCTGGAACGCCGTCGAGCTCGTTCAAAGGCTCAACGCAAGGCTTGATGTAACGCTCGAGGTAAGCCGGAAGGAGAAGCAATGACGACGACGTGGTATATTCGACGTTCAGGCGCAAGCTCAGGGCCCGAGCCGTTCAGCAGCGAAGAGATTCGGGAATCGCTGGCCGCTGGAGTCCTCAGCGCTGAGGACTCCGTCAGGTCGGAAATCGCAGCTGACACCGATAAATGGATTCAGCTTGGCGATCATGACGATTTTTTCATCTGGTGTATACCGGCAAGACGGACAAAGGCGGTTACAAAACTTGCCTATTCCGGCTCCTGTTTACTTTGCTTCACGGATTTGACATTACTCATTACTGCATGGTTCATATTAACCACTGGCAGTCATCGCCTGCTTCAACTTCTGGCGATGCCGGAAGCTGCAGTCTTCCGCGATTCAGTTGTTACGGGAGAGTCGCCCATCGAGGACATACTGGCCGTCGTATCGAGGGACAAGGTGACAATAGCAGGCCACGACGTCGCACTTGATACGGGATCAATTGCGACGGCACTTTCAAATACGGTGAATGCGATGCAGAGCACCGGGCGTTTCAGACTGCGTATTCGAGCTTCAGCCGATGTCGCCACGGAGGCCGTTGTGCGTGTCATTGACGCGACAGAGATTTCAGCTGTTCATTGGACAGCCGTGATCATCGAGTGAAGTGAAACCCGCCGGGAGACATCATGATGCATACCACACAACGTACCCCTGCCGGCATTTCGGCATTGATGCTCTGTTTCTGCCTCTGCAGCGGCTGTCTTAACTCGGAGACCAGCAGCTTTCATTCCGCGACGAATGAACTCAAGCAGCTTGACGAGTTCGTGCTTGTGCAGCGGAATCCCTTTAAGGCAGTGAGTGAACTGCGGCGATTTATTAAACGTCAGAACACCGTCCCCGACTCAAAAGCTGCGCCGGCTTTGACCCGGCGACTGCAGGTGCTGGAGGCTTACACGGCGGTGCTGAATCACCTGCACAGCTCTTCCGCATCCGCAGAGCTTGAAAAGAGACTTCAGACTTTTGCGGCGCTCCTTGACAGCGATCGCAGCGATGGAATTCTCCCCGAGAGTTATGTGGCAACGCTTCTGGATCATCTGGCGGCGGAGTGTCAAGTCGGAGCCAGCGGGACTGCCGACGAGGCGAATATCAACCTGACCGTCCACATGCTGACACATCGTACGGAATCACAGAACCTGCTGAAAGTCCGCAGCGACGTAAAGGCACTTCTGGCACTTCGACAGGCTGAGCAACTCCCCGCAAATGCTGCGGTCACCCCCGCGCGGATCGCAGAGATAGCGGACCAGCTGGCAGCGGCGGCCCAACAGGAACTCCCTCCCGATGCCCGCAGACTTCAGGCCGCCCGCGAGGCGGTTGCCCAAAGTGCTGTACTCATGCGTGCAGAATACAACTCCCGCGTTGCACTTGATTTTTCCAGGGTTATCTCTGCCGATCCAAAAACAGCGGCAGCGTTTCCAGTGCTGCTTCGTGATCGTGGTGCGAATTCTGCAGGACAGGAGTCCATCGACTGCTGTGTCGTCTGCGACGGCAGGATTCTGGCGGTGAGCTGCCAGCAGCAATCGGTCTCCTGGGTATGTTCAGCAGGCTTCTCGACCGTCCACCCCGTGCTCCTGCAGTCGGGCCGGTTTCGAGTGGCTTTCGTGATGGAGACCAACGCGGATCGTCATCTTGTCCTGGTGGATTCAAGCGGTGGCGATAGAGGTTCCTTCCGGCTTTCGCCTTTCGGGAGGCCGCAGGCGCTTTTTGAGTTCTCGGGGGCTGTTTGGTTTCTAAGCGACGAGAGCCTTGTTCGTGTCGATGTCGACGGTGGTCGGATGACAAGTGCCAGGCTGCCGGAGTCACCACTCGCACTTGTGCAGCCGAGCAGCGACGGGATTTTGGTGCTTGTGGGAAGAAGTGGGGTGGTGTACTTCCTGCAAATCGCGGGCGACAGACCGCGCCTGCAGTCTCTGGCCAGACTCCCTGGCATTGAAGCGTTCAACGCAGTTCGAGGCACGTGGCTTGGGCATCAGTTGGTGCTCATCAGCACTGGCCCACAGGTGAAGCCGACACTGCACATCGTGGGCCCTGAGCAATTCGCGGCGAATGCTGATTTAATGCAGTGTCCGGAACGTCACGAGCTTCCTTTGCATGGCAAAGGTGAGGCAGTGTCTGTGTTCACGGTGCCTTCGGGTCTGGTCATGACCATGTCGAACGGCGCGACGACGTTTTTGCCCTGCCGTGGTAACGATCAGCAGCCGCAGGTGAGCCACCACGATGACTCACCGACAGAGTTCATTCGCCTGCTTGATAAGCCCCAGCTTGCAACTGCGTGGCCCTTCACCGCGGACTCCGGTGTATTGTCTGTGACGGAAAATTCACTCGAGTTATTGACAAAGCGAGGCTTTGCCAGGCGCTGGGCGGCGACTCGCTTCCCATCTGCTCCTCCGTGCAGCATCGAGGACGTGCAGTACGTGGAAGACGCGGGGCTGGTGGTGACTGCCGGCATGGATCGTGAGATGCGTCAGCCGCTGATTCTGGTCTGGCAGTCTGAGGGCGAGGCAGCACCGAAGCTGCGCAGCCGGATTTGTATCCGAAACAGCAACTGGGAAGGGAGGTAGGGTGTGTGGCATTGCATATTGCTGAGCCTGCTCCTGCAATCTGACGCTCGGGAGTGTCTGGAATTCGACTGGCACCAGCACCGGATCAGCTGGGAGCTGATTCCATGGCCGTTATCGCGGCAACTTTGGGAGGCGCACCAGCGAGCCAAAACGTGGGTGCCGGGTACGCGGGAATTCGCAGCGGACCAGCAGCTGATCGAGCGGAGTGTGAGAGAGCTTAAGTACAATTCCGGGCTGGTCCGGCTGCTTGAATACAGCATCGGTATGCAGGCTTACTACGAATACAATGCGGGAGATATTGCTGCTGCCTGCGAGTCGATCAGGCTTTACAGAAAACTGTGCAGACCGTTCAACCGGATAAGAGTTCTCGAGAATCGAATTGCAGCAGATGCTGATAAGCTTGCTGCCGAAGCCGAACAGCTGGCGGCTGAGGGCCGCATTGAAGCCGCACACATCAAAGCTCGCGATGCAGTCCTGTCGTCTGGTTCCGCCCACGTACGTTCACGCGCCGTGCAGGCACTCGAAACCGATCTCGCGATTCGAGCTGTCAGCTTTTCGGGAATGGCTCCGGTCGAGCGCTATTTCGGGAACACACTCCTTGCAGAGCCCCCACTGGAGTCTTCCGCGCTTTGCCAGCCGCGGCTGATTCAGGGCAACATGCCAGGCCTCATGCTGACGTTTGACAGCAGTACTCTGGAGGCAGCCAACACCTCAACGAGGACTGTCGCGGAGCGTTTGCAGCAGCAGCTGAGTCGTTCCTTTCCCGGGCTTGTGAGCATCGAGGCCGTTGATGCCAAACGGCTGCGTTTCAATTCGGATATCCGGCTGCGTGAGGTGTTTTTGAATCATCTCCGCAGCGTTCCCATTCCTGAATTCAGCCGCTTTAAAAAAGTCGCAGCGGACGATGAGATCGTCTATTACCGTCAGGCGTGGGCATCAACGAACGTCAGGCAGATCAGTCTGCAGCAGTCGATGGAACGCTTACCGCTGAATGAGCTGAAAGAGATGTCTGCAGAATATGAGTTGATTTTCACGTCACTCTCCGAGACCGAACGAGCCGAGGCAGTGAAAGGCGGATGTTCACTTGAATATCTTGGGAAGTTGTATCCTTTAATTGTCTTCAGTCCCTGTACCTCGTTAACGGACGATGAGCGGTGTCTGTTTCAGACAGCGGCAGGAGATGAGTTTTTCGTGGCGACTGAGCAGTCACCAATTCGTGAGCTGGCACAGCAGGAGCTCCGAGCTTCATGGAAACCCACAGCGACTTTGAGAATCCGGGGGAATCCGAATTCGGTGGCTTATGCACGATGTGAGCAAATACTTCGGCAGGCAGGTGTGGCGTATGAGTTTGTGGCCCCGATGGACTGCGGGGTTCAACCGAGGCCTGCAGATTTCGATGTGTTTGCGGACGACGTTTTTGAGTCGCAGCTGTTGCTGACGATGTGGAACCTCTCCGGTGCAGCCGATGTGGCCGATGGTGTTCGTTCGCCTGTCCAAAATTCACTGGCAGGCGAGTGGTTGAGGGAGGTGCTGAGTCAGCTGGGATATTCAACAGAGACTGCAAAGACGGCCCTGACCATGATGCAGCCATTCGGGATGGCAACGTCTCTCGGGGCGAACGATGTTTATGTCCTGAAAAGTCCCGAGGTTGTCGGGAGCGTGCGCGCGGGCAGCTTTCTTGTGAAATCACGATGGAGGAGTTCGGGGCCATGAATTCTGCGGGACCGTGTGTTTTGAGCATCCTGATGACGACCTGCTGGATCGGCTGGGCTGATGACGATACGTCGATTCGCGTGCGAGTCACCTCCGAGGGTCGCCCGGTTTGCTTCTGTCAGATCGTCAGTCAGGAAACTGACCAGTTCCTTGGCATCACGAGCTCTGCCGGGGAAGTTGAAATCCGGGCAGAGTTGTCTGGTGGCAAACCGCTTTCGGTGCTCGTGGTACTCCGCTCTCAGCGTTTCGAATCCACTCTCCTCCCCGGCCGCACGAGGCAAACGATCAACCTGCCAAAACTGCGGCCGCTCCGGTTTGCGGAGGAGTTAGCGGAGGCATCGGCCGCATCTGAGCGTACCCTGAAGAACCTGCTTCAGGAGCATCTGAACAGCAAAGGAGCAGAGGCTGTGGCCAGTTTAGATGCGGAGGCGCTTAAACCCCTGGAGGTACTTGAACAATCCCGTCAAACCATCCGAACGAGGGGAAGCAGGTACTGGGATTCACTCGACAACTTTTCGAGGCTGGCTCCGTTGCAGCCGCCAGCTGTCAGCGTTGCAAACGAGAGCAGCAGCCGGAGCTATGTTGATCAGTTGCGTCAGCGCGTGGATTATGGGAAACTGGGAAATCAGATTGAAGAGCGTTTGAGGAGTGGTGACTTTGAGATCATTGATAAGTATCTCTTCGACGAATTCGACCGCCTTGGGGTTATCGTGTCGCCGAATGACCCGACAAGGTCGCTTTTGAAACGGCAGTTGGCTGGCTATCGCGCGACGGCAAATGATCGGCAGGCGTTTGAATCACAATTTCCGGTCAACTCGTTTCGCGAACTTGAATTAAGGCTTTCCACGCTTGAAAAGGCCGCAGAGGCGATCGCAGCCAGCGATGATTTCTGGGGAGCACTGGACGCGCTGCGACTTTCTCAGGGGCTTCCGGAACTTGTCCGCAGCGAAATCACGCGGATTCGAAACGCTTCATTGACTGCTGACGTGGATGGTCTGGATGTCTCGGAAACGGAACGGCTGGCTGCAGTGAACGTGGATCATCGACTCACGTCGCTGCGGAACCGCCTTGCAGATGTGCAGCGAAAACCCCCTCGTTGAAGGAGTTTCTGTACAAACACACGCGAAAATCGGCTATACTCTGGCGCGTAGAGACCAACCAATCCTCCGCATCGGAGATCTGCCGTGCTGCTGCGTTTTCTGTTCCTGGCTGTCGTCCTCATTCTCATTCCTGCGTGCGGCTCTTTTGCCGTCGCTGGTCCTCCTTCGACGCCCACGACAGCCACTGAAGGGCTCGCTGCCGATCCTGCCAATCCCTGGTATCCCACCGCGAACTTCCCGCGGTTGCTCACCCCGGACTGGGTTGGTGAACCGGGCGTCGAAGCCGTGATTGTGCTGGCAATTGACGACATGCGTGATCCCGCCAAATATGAAGCTGCTCTGCGCCCCATTCTGAACCGGCTCAAGCAGATTGACGGCCGTGCCCCCGTCAGTATTATGACAAATGACGTGCGCCCTGACGATCCACAGTTGCAAAGCTGGCTTGGCGAAGGCCTTTCGATTGAATGCCATACAGCCGATCACCCCTGCCCGATTCTTCAGGGTGGCGACTTTGCCAAAGCCCGTTCGACATACGAACGCTGCGTGGATCGCATGGCGTCCATTCCCGGCAACAGCCCCGTGGCCTTTCGCACTCCCTGCTGCGATTCTCTCAACACTGTCAGCCCCAGCTTCTACGATGGCATCTTCAGTCGCACGACTGCGGAAGGCCGCTACCTGCAAATCGACTCTTCTGTCTTTATGTTCTTCACCGGCCGCGACCCGGAGCTCCCGCGTGACCGACTCCTGGACGCCAGCGGCGCAGAACGCTTTTTGAAATACCTCCCCAAAGGCAACCGCTTTGGCGGAAACGTGCACGATCACTTTGTCAACTACATCGAAAACTATCCTTACCCATGGGTGATCAACGGTGTTTGCTGGCAGATCCCATGTCTCGCCCCCAGCGACTGGTCAGCTCAGCATCTGCAGGGAAAGAACAATCCCATTACCCTTGACGACTGGAAAGCGGCGATTGATCTGACAGTGGCCAAACGTGGATGCTTCAGTCTGGTGTTTCATCCGCACGGCTGGATTCAGCCGGAACAGATAGTAGAGCTGATCGATCACGCGGTCACGGCGCATGGCCCGAAGGTCAGGTTCCTGAATTTCCGGGAAACCGCGGACCGCCTTAACAAGGCCTACTGCGCCGGGAAGACTCTTCGGGACCAGCGGCCCGCTTTTCTTGAGCAGATGCAGGCCGCCCGTCTCAGCAGGCCGTCTCCGTTTGCAGGGCTTCCAGCAGCGGATGCTGCCCTGCTCGCAGAAGTGGCCGCGGACCCCGCAGCGTTCGGTTATCCGGCAGCGCGTCGCGAGGACGGCACTTCGAACGGTTTCTTCATTCACGACGGCCACTTCTGCTGGCAGAACGAACACACTTCAGCACGCCCGGATCTGCTGCAGCGCGAATCCTTCCCCGAAGTGCTCACCCGAGCCACCCGCGAAAAGGCACGAGCCAGCCTGCCGCTGATCCCTGTCGGTGCGGCTGTTGTCGATATCACGCCGGATTACCCCGTTCGACTCACCGGCTACGGCAACCGCATGCAGGAGGCGGAAACGGCTGCCGTCCGCATCCACGCCCGCGCCATCGCCATCGGACCAAAAGATCGTCTGCAGGCGGTGCTGCTGACCGTCGACAACTGCGGCATTCCTGCAGAGATGACCGAACTGGTTCACCGGCAGCTGGAGGAACGGCTTGGCGAGCGACTGCCACGGGAACGTTTCGCCATCAGTTCCACCCATTCACATTCCGCCCCGTGGCTCCGCGGCTTTGCTCCCAACATCTTCGCCGCCGTGCCCGAAGACCACGCCGCGCGGCTGGCTCGCTACCAGGCAGAGCTCACAGAGAAGCTCATTCAGGTGGCTCTGCAGGCCTGCACCGTCCAGCGTGACGCGACGATCAGCCTCGGCTTCGGCGAAGCGGGCTTTGCGATGAATCGCCGGGTCATTACGGAAGGACGCTGGTCGGGTTTCGGAGAAACTCCGGATGGCCCGGTGGACAAGCGTGTACCGCTGCTGGCAGCACACGACCGCGATGGAAAACTCATCGCATTGCTCGCCAACTACGCCTGCCACTGCACCACGGAGACCGGTGACTTCAATCAGATCAGCGGTGACTGGGCGGGCTTTGCCGCGGATTATCTGGAAGCTGAACACCCTGGTGCCGTTGCTCTTGTAGCGATCGGCTGCGGGGCGGACGCGAACCCATCGCCGCGTGGTACTCACGAAATGGCTCGACAGCACGGACGAACACTCGCCGATGACGTCAATCGACTGCTGCCAGCAGTGCGTCGCGTCAGCCCGCAAATCACAGCGCGCCTCGCCCGTATCGACCTGCCGCTTGCCGGTGTCCCGAGCGAAGCAGAGCTGCAGCAGCAGGCGGAGCAGTCGGGGGTTGCCGGTTCCCGCGCCCGCTGGTTCCTTGAACAGTTCAAACAGGGCACCCCTGTCCCCACAACCGTTCCTGACTACCCCGTTCAGACATGGTGCTTCGGCGATGATCTGGCGATGGTGTTTCTGGGTGGCGAAGTGGTGGTCGATTATGCCCTGCGAATGAACGACATGTTCGACGGCAGTCGGTTGTGGATCAACGCCTACAGCAACGACGTGCCCTGCTACATCGCTTCCGCGCGGCTGCTTCGCGAGGGCGGCTATGAAGTGGATTCGTCGATGCTCTATTACCGTCGTCCAACGCGTCTGGCGCCCGAAGCGGAAGATCTCATCTGCGACACCGTCCAAAAACTGCTGCCCCACGAATTCTATTCCGCCAGTCTGCAGCGCGATTTCCCGGCGCCGCTGAAGCCCACCGCAGCCGTGTCCAGCCTGAAAACCCGCCCGGGCCTGCTCCCGGTACTCGCCGCTGCTGAACCGCTGATTCGTGACCCAGTCGCCTTCGACTGGGACGAACGCGGACGGTTGTGGGTCGTCGAAATGGGCGACTATCCGCTTGACCGGCCCCGTGGCCGCATTCGAGTACTCACTGATCGCGACGGTGACTGGGTCTATGATGAGGCGGTGACGTTTCTTGACGAACTGGCCTTTCCATCCGGCATTCAGTGCTGGCGAAACGGGGTGCTGATTTCAATGGCCCCGCAGGTGTTCTACGCGGCCGATACAGACGGTGATGGCGTCTGCGATCACCGCCAGCCACTGTATGCCGGCTTCATTGAAGGCAACCAGCAGCACCGGGTGAACGGACTTCGCTGGGGCCTTGATGGCTGGTTGTATCTGGCCAACGGTGACAGCGGTGGGCTGGCGGCCGGCACAGGGGCGCTGCCGGACGCCACCGATCTGATCACTCCACCAGGTCAGCCCGTGCTTCTGCGCGGTCGCGACCTGCGGATTCATCCGGACAGCAATCGGGCCGACGCTGTTTCCGGGACGACCCAGTTTGCACGGGAACGCGACGACTTCGGTCGCTGGTTCGGCAACAACAATTCCAATCCGATCTGGCAGTTTGCACTGGAGGACCGTTACCTGAGGCGCAACCCACACGCGGGCATACCTGGTGGCGTGCTGCAGATTGCCGAACCGCCCGGAGCCGCGCCGGTTTTTCCTGCCAGCCGTACTTTGGCTCGCTTTAATGACTTCGCCTTTGCCAATCGTTTCACCTCCGCCTGCGGGACGATGATCTATCGCGATGTTTTGCTGGGGAGTGAATTCGCGGGCAATGCGTTCATTTCTGAACCAGTGCACAATCTGGTTTCCCGACTCGTGCTCGCTCCCGACCAGAATGGTGACGGAAACACGCTCTCCGGCCGCCGCGCTGCCGATGAGCAGGACCGCGAATTTCTCGCCTCCACCGATAACTGGTTCCGCCCCACGATGCTGCGAACGGGCCCTGATGGAGCACTCTGGGTGGCAGACATGTACCGCGCTGTCATCGAACATCCCGAATGGATACCGGCCGAATACCAGCGGAAGATGGATCTGTCGGCAGGCAATGACCGCGGTCGTATCTATCGTATTCTTCCCGCCGCCGAATGCTGCGGGGGTGACTCAAAGCAAGAAAAATCGGAGCTCAGAAAACCGTTTCTCGCCAAATGGAACGAGATCCCGCTCGCGGAACTGGCGAGTCGAATGGCCAGCCCCAACGGCTGGTGGCGCGACCTGGCCCACCGGCTGCTGCAGCACCGTCGCGGCGAACTTACCGCAGCCAGCGCTGTGCCGGTGATGGCTGCACTCCGACAAATCGCAAACAGCGGCAAAGCTCCCGCTGTACAGGCGCTCGCTGCTCTCTGTCACCTGCTTCCTGACGACGCCACTGCCAGCCGTCTGCAGGAGCTTGAAGCCGCACTGGCGTCCAGCGACGTGGAAGTGCGTCGCATGGCCGTAGAACTGCTGGAGCCTTTGCTTGCCGCAGAAGATCCCTCCCCAAACGCCCTGAAGCTTCTCGAACACGCATCCTCGGACTCGGCAATGCTCGTGCAGCGGCAGGTGTTGCTGAGCTGTGGTGAAGTGCGAACTGCGGCCGCCGCTTCTGTGCTCGCACGGCTGATGCTGCAGCACGCGAACCACGAGTCGCTCCGCAACGCCGCCCTCACTTCGCTGCATCCCCAAAACATCGGCAGTGTGCTGCAGCAGGTGCTGCAGAGTCCACCAGCACCGAACCGCGGAGCACTGCTGAGCCTGTTGATGAGCCAGGCTGGCGCGATGGGCGCAACAGAGGAGCTCGCTGCGCCGCTCACCAGCCTGCTGCAGGCTCTCAATGTCACCTCCGCCGCAGACAACTGGCAGCAGGCCACTGAAGTGCTCACCAAAGTTCTCAATGGCAAATCCGGTAAGCAGCTGGTGGGTTCCGCCGGCGCCAGCTTCACAAATGCGCTCACTCAGGCGGCTGCCGTCGCATGGACAGCTGCCGCGAATTCTGAGCTGTCGGACGACCAGCGTGCGGCAGCGCTGGGATTCGCTGGAGCCGCGGGAGTGGGGTTTTCGGCAGAGCGGCCAGTTCAGGACTTCCTGCATCCCTCCATTTCGCCGCTTGTTCAGCAGGCCGCCATTCGACTGGTGCTGCAATCCGGTGCTGCAGCTGACACGACGGACGTTCTGGCCCGGCTGCGGTCCCTCGCCCCGGCTGCTCAGGCGGAACTGCTCGATGGGCTGCTGCAGCGGGAGGACGGAACTGAGTTGCTGCTGAGCGCGCTGGAAGCCGGCAGCACGAACGCTGTGGATCTCGATGCCACTCGCCGTGACCGCCTGATGCACCACCGCAACCAGAAGCTGGCTGCACGAGCGCGCGGCGTGCTGCAGCAGGTGGGGGTGAACAACAGTCGTGAATTGGTGGTGACCGAGTACCGGGAAAAACTGGCCAGCCTCATCGGCGATGCTCCGGCTGGACGACAGGTCTTTGAAAAGCGCTGCAGCAGTTGTCATCGGCTCCAGGACCTTGGCCGCGATCTTGGCGCTGACCTTGCGGCACTTCGCGACCGTTCCAACAGTGCTCTGCTCACAGCAATTCTCGACCCCAACCGCGCAGTGGAGGCGAAGTTCGTGAGTTACACCGTGGTGACGAAGGACGGGCTTCAGTTCACAGGAATGCTGCGGGCCGAAACCGGGGCCAGTCTGACTCTCGCCGGTACCGACGGTCGCGAACAGACTGTGCCACGGTCTGACGTGGACGAACTGCTCTCGTCCGGCCGTTCCCTGATGCCTGAGGGACTTGAAAAGGATCTCACACCACAGGAACTGGCTGACGTGATGGCTTTCGTGCAATCCACCGGCAGCAGCTGGAAACAGTTTCCGGGCAACCAGCCGACCGTTGTTCAGCCGAATTCCGACGGCTCGATTGTGCTCCCGGCATCCGCAGCTGAAATCTACGGACCGACACTGGTCTTTGAAGACAAGTACGGCAATCTGGGTTACTGGTCCAGCACAGCGGATCATGCCCGCTGGACACTGGAAGTGCCCCGCGGCGGTGACTGGATCGTGGAGCTTGACTTTGCCTGTGACAACAGCACGGCGGGTGGCCTCATTCGCTTCTCGACGGGCACGAGGCTGCTGACCGCACGCATTCCTGGCACCGGCACGTGGGACGAATACCAGACCTGGCGCGCTGGCACGATCGACCTGCACCGCGGTCGCGTTCAGCTCACTGTCACAAGTCCCGATCAGCCCCAGACCGCATTGCTGGACCTGCGAGCCATTCGCCTGATTCCGCCGCAGTGATAATCAATCCTTCGGCCGAGCAATCCGCTGGTAAAGATCGCTGCTGAAGATCGCTACTGGAAGCCGGCTGCTGCCACAGGATCTGTCGTGGGAGCGTTTTGCGCGGTTGCGGGCTGCTGGTTCTTCAGGTGTTGTTCGACCTGCTGTGGATCCAGTTCGAGGGCACGTTGCTGGGCTGTTTCGGATACTGCCGTGAGTCCAAGTCGAGCGGCCACGTGTGCGAGTTGCAGCCAGGCGGTGGCATTGCCGGGGTCGAGTTCTGTGGCCTGTTCGAAGTCCACGAGCGCGCGGTTCCAGTCATTCAATTCCCGGCGGAGCAGACCGCGTTCAAGCCATGTTTCGGCGTCGCGGGGATTGATGCGGAGTGCTTCAGAGAAGTCGGCGAGCGCTTCGGGGATGTTCTGCAGTTCCCGATGCAGATCGGCTCGATTGCGTCGTGGAGCAAATTCGCTGGGGGCTGCTGTGATCGCACGGGAAAAATCTTCCAGTGCAAGTTCCTTGCTGCCCTGCCGTGCGAGTATTGTGCCGCGATTGACGAATGCTGCGGAGTAGTTCGGGTCATGGGTGAGGGCCTGCGTCCATGCGTGGACAGCCTGCTCTGGCTGTCCTGCTGCTTCATAAAGCACTCCCAGATCGTACCATGCCACTGGTTGCACGGGGTCGAGTGCCAGCGCCTGCTGGTAGGCCGCGATCGCCTGCTGCTGATTGCCGGCCCGCTCATGGTGCCACGCCAGCTCAAGGTACTCTTCGAAGGAATCAATACGTTCTGCACACCCGCAGAAGGTGACCAGCAGCAGCGGGAGGATGCGGTGAAAGGACGGCAGCAGATTCATGGCCGGCTTTTCCTGTTTCGTTGAACAGCCTGACGATGGCGACTCAGATCCCGGCTGCGATTGACAGCCGGGCAGCCCGGAAAGCAGTCGCCGAACAAGAGACGGAGACCAGAAGGCAACGTGGCCAAAAATCATGATCAGGCCGAAAGTCCACATTCCCAGCAGTCCGCCAATTCCGAGGTGCATCAGAAAACCCGTCAGCAGCATCAGCGGCCTCAGCGGAGCAATCCAGATCAGGGCCGGGAAGAAGACTTCCCAGACGATTGTGGCATGAGTTGCGAGGTCGCTGATCCATGGGTACCAGGCAATCCAGGTCATGTCAACGGACTGGTATTCAAGGTTTGAAAAGGCCAGCCAGACTGCTTCGCCGTTCCACCACGCGTCTCCCTGCAGCTTTGACAGACCTGCAAACCCGTAGATCACGCAGAAGTGAACCTGAATCAGCCGCAGTGCCAGTCGGGCGCCGGGGGAAGGACGAACACCGGGCACGGCAGCGTGATGACCTGCAGCGGCCGTCGTTCGCCGGGCCTGACGAACCTGCCACCAGCGGTCCACCGACAACAGGCTGCCGCTGGGCCCGACGCAGAGATACAGGCACAACAACCCGTTGATCTGGTCGAGCCCAAAGTTTGCCATCTGAGCACGATAGGAGTAGGACATGCAAATCAGAAATGACAGCACTGACGTAATTCGCGTGCAGCACCCGATCCAGAACAGAAACAGGACACTTAGAGATGTCCAATGTACGGGCCACATCATGGCATCAGGCACGTACCACCAAAAACTGGGTGACACGGTTCCAGCCTGCATTTGCTGGATTACTTCGGGGCTGTTCCAGCCGTCAGTCGCCAGAAACGCTTCGAGGTTCAACCCCCAGACGATGTGTGTGTAGAGCAGCATTCCGCCCACAAGCACTCGCATAAAGCAAAGCACAACGGGGTCTGCAGGGGAGAACCAAAAACGCTCCCAGCCCTGCTGGATGAAATGCAGAATCCCCGAGATCCTCTGCCAGACGCCCACGAGCGGGCCTGTCGATCCGGTCATTGGAAATCCTCGCGAGCAAACGACCCCAGTGGCTGTTCTGTGTAGAGGTCCGGATCGGTCAGCTGGCCGCCAACTCGAACTCGAACCATCGATGACAGCTCATGGCGAATGGTGGACAGCGAAACCTGTTTGGCGTTGTGTTCGCGAAGCAGGTTTCGTGCGAATCCGCGAGCGATCCCGGGCTGCAGTTGTGGGTCTGAATTCCCAAGGACCTCGGACAGCATGAAGTGGCGGTGATACAGCAGTCGCGGGGTGATGTCAAAGTTTGGAAATCGCCCGGACAGGGTGCTGCCGTCATCCCGAGTCACGGTCCAGGAAACGAGGTTGCTGCTGCCAGGTTCCGGTGCGAAGTAATGAAATCCATGATTCAGATAAAGCGTCTGCAGGTAAGGCGAGAAAAAGTCCCAGATCCGGCGTGACGTGGCGGACGACGGTCCGATGGTCAGCGGAGCAGAAATGATGGCCACGAGGTGCAGCAGTAAGAGCAGGTTGAGACCAAGGTATCCGATTTTTCTGAATGAGCCAAATAAGAATCGCGCGGCGGTTTGCTTTGTTGAAGAAGCGACCGACGTCAGCGAGGGATCATCCTGGCTGTGTTGTTCTGCGGACACCGGAGGAAACATTCCAACGTTACCAGTTAAAAAAACGGCCGGCAGTTTTGCCATTTTCGGGCAACCTGCCGGCACGGATTTGAGAATCTGTTAATGAGTGACTGAGCCGTCACTGAGCAATCAGCGACCGGCAACTGTGACGAGCGAACTGTTCTCGGCGGTTTCGCTCACAGCCACGACGTACTTCTGACCGGCACGAACGTTCTGTTCAGAGCTGCTCACGAGCGTTTTCCCGTCGCGAACAACTTCAACACGGATACGGTAGGTGAAGTCCACGCCGGCCTGCTGGAGTGGGATCGAGTACTGACGCTGCGTGCCTGTCAGCGACATTTTCTGATCCATCAGATAGACGGTTGCATCAGCCGGAACCTGCACGAGCAGGGTAGCGGGCTGGACGCTTACTGCGGCGGCCGCCGGAGCCGCGTGAATAATCACGGCGCCGTGGCTGCTGGAGGAGCCGCTGGAACCGTGGCTGGCCGCGTGATGGCTGCTGGAGGAGCCACTGGAGCCGTGGCTGGCCGAGCGTCGGCCACCGGAGGAGCCGTTTGAGCCATGGCTGGCGGAACGTCGGCTGCTGGAAGAGCCACTGGAGCCGTGGCTGGCAGCATGATGGCTGCTGGAAGAACCACTGGAGCCGTGGCTGGCGACGTGGTGGCTGCTGGAGGAACCGCTGGAGCCGTGGCTGGCGGAACCTTCGCTGCCGGATGAGCCACTGGAACCGTAGTTCTTGTACTTCTTCGCTTCGGCGTTGCTGGCGCCCAGGGACAGCACTGCTGCGAGGCAGGCGTAGCCAGCGATTTTCTTGAATGAAACCATGTTAGCACTCCTTAACCACCGGGAAAATTTGCGGCACAGCAAACACCATGTTTGCTGTTACCCCCACATCGACGAACGTTAGACACAGAACTTTCTGCAGACTGCGCTGGCTGACCAAACACCGCTGTCGCAGGAAGTTCTGTCCGGGACTTAGGCCACCCTGACACCCCATTCTGACATGCTGAATCGGGTAAATGTACTGAATGCGCGATCTGTGTCAATTGAATTTTCTGCGTAGAATGGAGCAAATGCGTCGTGAGCTTGCCTGGCCTGTGGGTGGGATGGTGAAACGGCGCGAACACGGGCAAATTGGGAGATTTCAGTTCCATCTGCCAGTTGACATGCCGCGGCTGGATTGAGTCACAACAACGCAGTGTGGCTTGCGGTCGATGTCAATCGGCCGGTAACGTCCCCGGTGCGATCCTGCTGCGGTTCTGGCCGCACGGGCACGTACCGTTACCGGCGGATTCGGCTGTCACGAAGTGCCATGTACCTCTACGCCGGATTTGCAGTGTTTTTATGCACCGCAAGCACATCTGGGACCACAATTGTACCACGTCTCAAAAGACCCGCTCGCCACCGCAAACACCCCTGCCGAGCCGCGACCGTCAGGGAGCGGAAACACCACCTCAACACGCGGCTGTAACTCCCGAGGTGCATGGCACCTTTTCCCCCTCTGCGATTCCGGCCTGTAGGGCCAGTTCCATCAGCCATGCGGCTGTCACAAGGTGCCATGCACCTTTACGCCGGATTTGCAGTGTTTTTGTGCACCGCAAGCACACCTGGGACCACAATTGTGCCACGTCTCAAAAGACCCGCTCGCCACCGCAAACACCCCTGCCGAGCCGCGACCGTCAGGGAGCGGAAACACCACCTCAACACGCGGCTGTAACTCCCGAGGTGCATGGCACGTTCACGCCCATTGTGGCACCTTCACGCCCATTGTGGCACCTTCACGCCCCTTGGCACCTTCACGCCCCTCTGCGATTCCGGCCTGTAGGGCCAGTTCCATCAGCCCGGGGTGAAACCCCGGGTTACGAATTACGCGGGTGTTTCCGTCCTGTAAGGGCAGCTCGCAGCAAATCCTGGGCAACGCGTTGTTTGGGTGTCGGCAATTTGCTCGCTCGGCGTGGCATGGGTGTCGCGGTGGGCGCATGGTCCCCGGAAAGCAACGACGGTGCATGGCACCTGAAGCAATAAGGCGTGCGGGGATGTCTATCCCCCGGTAACGGTGCGCGTCCCGCACGGCCCCACGCCAGACTCTCGTCTGCCTCGCACAACCGGCCTGACGGCCGAAAACACGGGTGATCAGCAACAAAGGTGCATGGCACCTCGAGCGTGTGCACCTCCAGACCGTTGCGGGCTCTGTTTTCTCGCCACGGCCCACCTCATGTTCCAGGTGTCTGCGACTGCGGGGACTGTCCCCGGCAACGGCGCAGTCGTTGCGATTTCTGTGGACTCTTCGGTTTGTGACGATTCTACCGTCCAGCCAACCGCCGCTGTTGCACGCCCGCCGCCGTGGCTGCGGGGACTGTCCCCGGTGCCACACCAAATGACGCGTATACCAATAAATTCTCTGGAATTTTCGCAAAAGGTGCCATGCACCTTGGGCTGCAGGTGCCATGCACCTGAGGCCAGTAACGAGCCCCTTTTTGCCGGGCACCGGCCCACCTCATTTCCCCGGTGTCTGCGACTGCAGGGACTGTTCCCGGCAACGGCGCAGTCGTTGCGGT
>Ga0172373_10002510_pt1 | contig 27933 bp, 23 predicted proteins | sample Lak10m_2_FD_114546 | JGI IMG/M metagenome (GOLD analysis project Ga0172373, IMG submission 114546) | Freshwater microbial communities from Kabuno Bay, South-Kivu, Congo - kab_092012_10m | ecosystem: Environmental > Aquatic > Freshwater > Lake | place: Democratic Republic of the Congo...
AGTAATTTTGTCTTTGCGGGCATTGATTCAATCAAAAGGACGGTGGCTACAATTTTGGCATAAGGTTGATCAATTTGGTGCACAGGTTTGTGTTTAAGCACATCTTATAAAATCAGCACCCTTTAAGTACAGGTTTTTGTAGGCTTTTAAAATACTTTCACAGCCTCATTACCGAAGGGGCAAAGCGGGATGCCTTTACGCCTTATTATTGGACAGCTTTAGCTAACGACCGGAATTTTTCTTCAATACTGGGCACTAGGCTTTTATCCAGCGTAAACATCACGACGTGGTCGCCTTCTTCAAAAACCGTGTCATGGTGTATCGAGATGGCGTCATTATTGCGGATTAATGCGCCCAAGACGATGCCTTCCGGCAATTTGACGGTATCGACCTTACGCCCGACCACGGAGTTTTCGCCATTACCCTTATGAGCGACCGCTTCAATCGCTTCGGCGGTGCCGTTGCGCAACAGGCTGATTTGCGCGACATCGCAACGCCGCACATGCTTGAGTATGCTGCCCAGTGTTTCGACATTGGGCAGGACGGCGAGATCGATGCCGGTGCCCGGCAATAATTTGTTGTAATACAAGTGGTTGAGTACGCATATCGCCTTGCGTGCGCCGTGCGCTTTCGCCAGCGACGCGGAGATGATATTTTCGCCGTCGTTATCGGTAATCGCGCAAAACAGGTCGGTTTTATCAATTGACTCCTCAAGCAGCAGGGTTTCATCGCCGCAATCGCCTTGCAGCACGATGGTGCTGTCCAGGTCGTTGGCGATTTTTTTAACGCGCTTGGGATCGCGTTCAATGATTTTTACATAATGGTCTTTTTCCAGCGCCTGCGCCAACCGCTTGGCGATATGTCCGCCCCCGGCAATGATAATCCGCTTTAGCGGTTTCTCCAGGCAACCCATATCTTTTAACAAGCGCCGCACTTCCAATCTGGGCGCAAAGAAAAATACCTCATCATCGGCGACTATCATCGCTTCGCCATTCGTCGGCAGTGCGATCCCGTCCCGGAAGATAGCGACGACGCGAATCCTGCCTTCGGTCAATCGTCCTTTCAGGGTTTTTATTTTCTTGCCGGTTAAAAAGCCGCCCGCCACGACTTTAATCGAAAACAGCCGCACCAGGCCATCGGCAAAATCGGAAACATGCAAAACGCCGGGTAGTTCGATCAGGTTGCGGATCGATTCCATAACGCTTTGTTCGGGACTGATGACGATGTCGATAGGAATGCCCTCAGGCCCAAACAGTTTCGGGTTTTTCAGGTAATCGATCGCGCGTATCCGGGCGATGGTTTTTGGGCGGCTGTACAATTTGTTAATGATCGTGCAGGCCAGCATATTGGTTTCATCGCGGTCGGTTACGGCAATCACCAGGTCGGTATTATGGACACCGGCCTGTTCCAGAACCCCAGGATGTGCGGCATTGCCGATAATCGTGGTGATATTGATGCGTTCCTTCAAGGCTTCAAGCCGTAACGTGTCGTAATCAATAACCGTAATATCGTTCGCTTCGCCGGCCAAGGAGGCCTCGGCAACCGAAGCTCCGGTGCTTCCCGCCCCCAAAATCAGTATTTTCATAAGCGTCTCTATTGTGTTAACCGTTGTATGCTCATCGCACGCTACACCTCATTGCCATTAAATTAACGAATTCAGTTATGATTACAATGAGTTACAGAAGTGAGTTCACGTCATCCCCGCTGGGAAGCGGGTATCCAATCACAGGGAGAGCGCCGCGAGGGTCCTGAATCTTTGAGCGAGGATGCAGCCAAAAATCGACACCTCGCACGCTGGAAGGTTGCCATCCTTAGCGCTGGATACCCGCATCCCTGCGGGCATGACGAAACTTATACATTTATCCTATTGTTTTATTATCTAATTATTTAACTTAATGGCAGTGACGCTATACCTCGAACTGCACACCCAATTCAACCACGCGTTCCGGCGGGATTTTAAAAAACTGTATCGGTGACGAAGAATTCCTAAACATGACCAGGAAAATTTTTTCCTGCCAGGGATTTAAATCCGGCTTGTCGGAAGGTATCAGCGTTTCCCGGCCGATAAAAAAGGACGCGCTGCCGGAGTCGATGTCCAGGTCCTGCAAACGGCATAAACGAAGTATTTGCGGCACATTCGGCGTTTCCATAAAGCCGTGGCGTGCGGTAACCCGGTAAAATCCCTGTTCCAGCGCATCGATATTAATACGTCCATCATCGGCTAGCGTCGGCACGTCTTCGGTGGATATGGTCAACAAAACAATCCGTTCATGCAACACCCGGTTGTGTTCAAAATTGACCTGTAAGGCATGCGGCATGCTGAGATTGCGGGCGCTCATGTAAACGGCGGTGCCGGGTATCCGCGCCAGCGGCGGACGGGTATTGAGGCCGGCAATAAAACCAGTCAGCGATACGGCTTCCTGTTGCAGGTGATAGGTCAGCACCTCACGGCCGCGTCGCCAGGTAAACATCAATAAAAACAACAGGCCGCCTACTACTAATGGAAACCAGCCGCCTTGCGGGATTTTCAGCAGGTTGGCCCCCAGAAACGCGCCGTCAACGGCCAGGAACAACGCCACCAGCGGATAGGCCCGATTCGGACGCCACTGCCAGCTATCCAATGCCACAATCAGCGTCAGCAGCGTGGTATTCATCATCGTGCCGGTCACGGCAAGACCGTAAGCGGCCGCAAGATTGCCGGAAGAACCGAAGCCCAGCACCGTGCAGATCACCAGCAGCAGCAACATGCGGTTCATCGACGGCACATAGATTTGCCCGATCGCTGCCGTCGACGTATGTATCCGCTGCATGCGGGGAATGTAATCCATCTGCATCGCCTGGCTGGTGATCGAAAACGCGCCGGAAATTACCGCTTGCGACGCGATAACGGTTGCGCAGGTCGCCAGCCCGATCATCGGGTACATCGCCCAGGACGGCACCAGCAGGTAAAACGGGTTCAGCACCGCAGTGGGGTCGCGCAGAATCAATGCGCCCTGGCCGAAATAATTCAGCGCCAGCGCCGGTAAAATCAGCGAAAACCAGGCCAATTGAATCGGGCGCTTGCCGAAATGTCCCATATCGGCATACAGCGCTTCGGCCCCCGTCACTGCCAATACCACGGCGCCCAACGCGACAAAGGCATGCCAGCCGTGGGTGAGGAAAAAGCGCAGGCCGTATACCGGGTTCAGCGCCTCCAGCACGTCAGGGTCCTGGCTCACGCTCAAGCCGCCCAATAGCGCCAATACGCCGAACCACACCATCATGACCGGGCCAAACAGCAAACCGACTTTGTTTGTACCATAGCTCTGGAACAAAAATAAGCCGATCAACACGGCTATCGTCGTCGGCAATACATAAGCCTCAAGAGCGGGCGCTGCAACTTGCAGGCCTTCCACGGCGCTTAACACGGAAATGGCTGGCGTGATGATGCCGTCGCCGTAAAACAGCGCCGTGCCGAACAGGCCCAGCGCAATGATGATGTTGCGTTGCCGCTGCTGGTTGCGGTGGCGTAACGCCAAGGCCATCAACGCCATGATACCGCCTTCGCCGCGGTTATTGGCGCGCATCACAAACAACACGTACTTGATTGAGATCACCAGGATCAGCGACCAAAAAATCAGCGAAAGAATGCCCAGCACATTATCCGGCGTTGCCGCTACGGCGTGGGGACCGTTAAAAATTTCCTTCATCGTATACAGCGGGCTGGTGCCCACATCGCCGTAAACAACGCCGATAGCGCCAAGCATCAAGGCGACCAGGCCGGCGGAGGGTTCATGGGCATTGGCTTGAGTCGTCATAGTTCCCTTCAGGTAAAAAAATCATCAAGCCAATTGTCTCATTGCCTGTGGTAAATGCTAAAAGAAAATCGCCGCATTATATTTTTCACAGGCCAATACAAACCGGCCGCCGTAAAATTCACATTGGTGCAATATAACGGCTGGATGCACAAAACTGATGCATTATTTTCGAAATAGCCCTGGCTTAATTCAAGAGTGTATCAAATATAAGCAATTGTTATTATTATGTAATTAACGTGTGGGTTGGTGTAAGGTCATTGGCGCAATGATTGCATCAAGGCTATGGAGGCCCCAATGGCGGGGCGTTAAAATCCCGGTTCAACTGCGAACCCTATGACAAAGGCGTCTATCCAAACTGAATGCATCAGGCATCCTGTTTGTAGACGTTTTTTTTTGCCTGGTTTAACGGACAGCAAAACCCGGCAATAACAATCCAAACGAGACCAAGCAACGGGAAGAGGCAAATAGCTTCATCCGTGTTATTCCCGCAGACGACTATCAAAAACAGCACCCATTCAAGGAAAAAAGCGCCATGTTAAACAATTTTTCTATCAAAACGCGGCTGATTTTACTGATCAGCTTGATGGCCGTGCTTGCCGTTATGTTGGGGGCGCTCGGCTTGTCCGGAATCAAAAAAGCCAACGAGGGCTTGCTCGCGGTGTATAGGCAGCGTACCGTCCCTATAGAGCAGATCGGCTCGGTCAGGGCGAAACTGCTGGCTAACCGTCTCGCCATTGTAAACAGCCTGGCGTCCATCGAAGAAGCGCCGGACTCTTTGCAACAAATCGATAAGAACATATTCGATATTAACAAGGTATGGGACGCCTACCTGAATGTCCCGCTTGCCGCGGAGGAGAAGAGACTGGCCGACAAAATCGGCGAGGATCACAAACGCCTCGTTATCGAAGGGTTAAAGCCCACCCTGGCGTTATTGAACGCCGGGAACAGGGAGGCCGCCAAAACCGCTGTCAGGGAACATATACTGCCCCTGTTCGCGACGCTCTCCGAAGCGCTGGAGGCCATGATGAAGATGCAGCTTGAGGCGGCCGAACAGGAGTACGATGCCGCACAACGCCGTTACGAATGGATCAGCATGATTTCAATAAGCGCCCTGGCGCTGGGCTTGTTATTGTCGGGCTTTATCGCTTGCACGCTGACCCGCGGCCTTAGCCGCTCGCTACAGGCGACGCAAAAAATAGCCGATGCGATTGCTGCCGGCGATCTGGGCTCCCCTATCGATACCGGCCGGAAGGATGAATTCGGGGTCTTGTTGTCTGCGATGAAAGCGATGCAGGATACACTCAAGGTTTTCGTTGCCGACCTGGATGTCATGGCGCAAAAGCATGCGGAAGGCTGGGTCAAAGAACAGCTCGATGCGCCAAAATTTCCCGGCATCTACGGTAATATGGCGCAGGAAATCAATGAGTTGATTCAGTCGCGCATCGCTATCAATAGAAAGCTGATCGGTATCGTCAACCAGTACGCCAAGGGTGATTTTTCGCTAGACATGGACGTTCTTCCCGGCGAGACCATTGCCATCACGAAGATCATGGACAACGCGAAAAAAACCTTCCTCGATGTTAATAACGAAATTAAATTGCTCGTAGAAGCCGGCGCTAAAGGCGATTTCTCAAAACGTAGCGATGCGGGGAGGTTTGAGTTCATGTTCAAAGGTATTTTGACGGATCTCAATAAACTCGTCGAAACCTGCGATGTCGGTTTTAATGACGTCTTGCGCGTCGCCAATGCACTGGCCCAAGGCGACCTGACCCAAACCATCGCCCAAGACTACCCCGGCTTGTTCGGCCGCACTAAGGACGGTATTAACGGCACCGTAGACAATCTTAAGGCGCTGGTCGGCGAAATCAAGGAAGCATCCGATACTATCAGCACCGCGGCCAGGGAAATTGCCGCGGGTAACAACGACCTGTCTCAGCGTACCGAAGAGCAGGCCGCGAGTCTCGAACAAACCGCCGCGAGCATGGATGAGCTGACCTCTACGGTGCAGGCCAATACTCAAAGCGCCGAACAGGCCAGCCGGCTTGCCGTTGCGGCGTCGGGCATCGCGGCTAAAGGCGTCGGCGCTGTAGGGCAGGTCATCTTGACGATGGATGACATTAACCGGTCTTCAGTCAAGATCGGGGACATCATTACCGTCATCGATGATATTGCCTTCCAGACCAATATTCTTGCTCTCAATGCCGCGGTGGAGGCGGCTCGTGCGGGCGACACGGGCAAGGGTTTCGCCGTTGTCGCGATAGAAGTGCGCAATCTTGCACAACGTGCCGCGACAGCCGCCGGGGAAATCAAGGCGCTTATCCACGATTCGGTAGGGAAGGCCCAGGATGGCGGTAAACTGGTCGCCCAGGCCGGTCTTACTATGGAAGAAATTGTCAACGCCATCTGTGATGTAACCCTCATAATGGCTGAAATTGCCGCCGCGTCAACCGAACAAAGCGCCGGCATTGAACAGGTCAATCAGGCTGTTGTGCAAATGGACGAGATGACCCAGCAAAACGCCGCGCTGGTGGAGCAAGCCGCCGCTGCGGCGCAGTCACTGGAAACGCAGACGCAGCACCTGTCGGGCGCCGTGGCAAATTTCAAATTGCAGGTCCATGCCAGCGATCCCGGCGATTTTTTTAATGCCGCATCGATGCCCGTGACGGCGATAGTCAAGGCAAAGCTCAATCAACATCTGCCACCAGTGAGAAATCAACCGAAACGGCAGGCGCTATTGATAACTTCCGACGGTGATGAATGGGATGAGTTTTAAATAATGCGCTGAGCAGCAATCCGTAAGGCTCAGTCTTTTCAAGCCGGCAGTTGCAAACCTGCTGTAAAAGAATTTTTAAGCTATAATTGCGCACTTTTCCTGTCATCCTAAAGTAGCCGCCGTGTCCAGTACAAATAACGATTTATCAACATTTCAGGGACTTATCCTTGCGCTGCAAGCCTACTGGTCAGCACAGGGCTGTATTTTATTACAGCCTTTAGACCAGGAAGTCGGCGCCGGAACCTTCCATCCCGCGACTTTCCTGCGCGCCATCGGCCCTGAGCCGTGGAGCACCGCTTATGTGCAACCATCGCGCCGCCCTACTGACGGACGTTTCGGCGAAAACCCGAACCGCTTGCAGCATTACTACCAGTACCAGGTGATGCTGAAACCTTCGCCCGACAACATCCAGGACTTATACCTCGACTCATTGCGGCATTTAGGCTTTGACTTGCTCGAACACGACATCCGTTTCGTCGAAGATAACTGGGAATCGCCGACCTTGGGCGCATGGGGCCTGGGCTGGGAAGTCTGGCTGAACGGCATGGAAGTCACGCAATTCACCTACTTCCAACAGGTCGGCGGCCTGGAATGCCGTCCGGTTACCGGCGAAATCACTTACGGCCTGGAGCGCCTGGCGATGTATTTGCAGGGCGTGAAAAGCGTTTATGACCTGGTCTGGACGAAAACGCCGCACGGTGTCGTCACTTACGGCGACGTATTCCATCAAAACGAAGTCGAAATGTCGTCGTTTAACTTCGATCACGCCAATGTGCCGTTTTTGTTCAACTGTTTCGATACTTACGAGCAGGAATGCCAAAAATTGATTGAATTAGGCTTGCCGCTGCCCGCTTATGAAATGGTCTTGAAAGCCTCGCACACGTTCAATTTGCTCGATGCGCGCCATGCAATTTCCGTCACCGAACGCCAACGCTATATTTTGCGGGTGCGGACTTTGTCGCGGGCTGTGGCCGAGGCTTATTACGCGCGGCGCGAGTCGTTGGGTTTTCCGATGTGCCAGGCTGTTTGACACAATGAAACTGCACTCGCTAAAAATAGAAAATTTTCGGGCAATTAAAGATTCAGGCACATTAGATTTTACCGATAACTTGTCCAAGCCCAGACCTGTTACGTTGCTTGTTGGGCCTAACGGCAGCGGCAAAACATCTATTTTAGACGCTATCCATGTCGTCGTTAGAAGCATAGAAAATCCTTATCACCCCTCTTTAAGGGATGGGTTGGAATTTAGCGTACAACAATTGGTTTACAGCAACAGTCGAGTAAAGCGTTACGCCAAAATTGAATTTGAATACTCTTTAGATCCAGATGAAGTATCTGCTAGTAACGAAGTGGCTGATGTGGCGAAGTCACGCAAAACAGCTATAAATACTAACGATTCTTCATCAATAGCCACATGGATATTCCCTCCCAACAATCCCAAGGAAAAAAAGCCTTTTTCAGTGTCTTTTTCCAAGAATGCTGCAGTATTAGGTGTCCGTGGCCTGTTAAAAAAAGCAATTAGCCAAGATAGAATGTCCAGGAACCTCTTTGATCGAATAGGGGGCGTATGTTATCTGGATCAACGCAGGTCATTAATGTTGGTAAAAAATTTTTCAACGGAAAAAGAAGACAGCTTGCTTTATAACGATGTGTTGTCTTGGTTGAGGGAGTTTTATATCAAACATCTTACTTGGAATGTAGAGAAAAGCGGGGAATCCTATTGGAGCCGAGTTCAGCGATTGTTCAACAAAATTTGCTTTCCAACCGAATTAGTGGGATTGGAGTCGGATGAAGACAGAGACTCTTTAATTCTTAAAAAGCATGAAGTGGAATACGATCTATCGCAGATGAGTTCAGGCGAACATCAAATTTTGAGAATTTTAGTCGGTTTGGTTTCTGAAAGGGCAAAAAACTCCATTGTTTTAATTGATGAAGTGGAGTTGCATTTGCATCCGGCATGGCAAGCCAAACTGGTTCAAGTATTACGCGAAGATGCCGAAAGCAATAACCAATACATTTTCACCACCCATTCTCCGTTCGTAAAACAATTGTTTTATGATGACGAAATCATTGAGTTAGGGGATTTGGGTGCATGAGTGGAGAGCTATTTTACATATTAGTGGAAGGTGAGCCGGACAGTCCGGAATTGGCTTTTTTAGAAGAAAAAATTAGCGGAATTTTTTCTGAACACAACGTTCCGTTGGTTCCACAGCTATTTGAAGTAGGCGGCAGTGGGGCATTTTCTAATGCAAGCCTTTGTAAAACTTTTTACAAACTGTCTAAAGCGCATTCAACAAAGCCGGTGCTGGCAATTGCCGACAGCGATTACAGAACCAGCGAAGATAAAGAGTTTTCGGCTGATGATTCCAATCTGATCGCAGCTAGAAAAGCCAAAGTTCTCTACTGGCAACGGCATGAATGGGAAAATTACTTATTGGATGAAACTCAATTAATTGCGGATTTTGTCAACCAATTTCCCAAAGTAGCAAAAAAATCGACGGGATACTCTAAACGATCCGACGAAAAACTCACAAAAGGCAATTTAGATGAGCAGATAAAAAAATATTTTTCTGCTTCGATCAAATCCGAATTTTTTGAATGCTTAAAATTTAATCTGAATACGAAAATTGAGAAGTATTCATCCATAAAAAAGCCCGATAACTTCGATAATAATTCAGTTGATGAAATTGAAGTTTGGTTTTTATCAACTGCCCAACATAGAGCAATCACTATCAAGCCAATTAGGGAAAAACTTTATCAAGACATTCTCGAAGAATATAACTGGCTAACAATAATTAACCAACCCGATGAATTAGATTTTGATTTTGCTAAAAAGCGTTTTCGAGGAAAGGAATGTTTCGCCAATTTGGTTGACTTCATCAATGCAAGCTTTTCCTGCAATATCAATACTGATCGTTTTAAACACGACATTTTGAAAAAACTGCGTAATGATTCTGCAATTATTATTGAATTAAAAGACCTTTTATTAAAGGAATTACCGTGACCGATACACAACACTTACTTTTCGAATTAGGCTCCGAAGAGCTGCCGCCCAAAAACCTGCTGAAACTCAGCAACGCCTTGCTGGACAACATCATCGCGGGCCTGAACGCCGCCGACTTAAGCTTCACCAGCAGTAAAGCCTATGCGACGCCGCGCCGTTTGGCGGTGCTGATTGAAAACCTTGCGACCGCGCAGCCGGACAAAACCGTCGAAAAACGCGGGCCTGCGATACAAGCGGCGTTTGCGCCGGACGGTTCGCCTAGCAAGGCGGCCTTGGGATTTGCGACGAGTTGCGGGACGACCTTCGAGCAACTGGAGCGGCTGAAAACCGACAAGGGTGAATGGTTGGCGTTTACGCAAGCCGTCAAAGGCCAGGCCACCGAAGAGATTATCCCCGATATTATCCGGCAATCCATCGCCGCGTTGCCGATCGCCAAGCGCATGCGTTGGGGCAGTTTTGCAACCGAGTTTGTCAGGCCTGTGCATTGGGCGCTGTTGTTGTTCGGCGATAAGGTTATCGGCACGGAGATTTTAGGCCTGGACACAGGCAATACAACGCAAGGCCACCGCTTCCATGCGCCGCAGAAAATCACGATCAGCAAACCGGATGATTATGAAACAGTGCTGTTGAATCAAGGCAAAGTCATCGCCGATGTCGAACAGCGCAAAGCCATTATCCGTGATAAAGCCGAACAAGCCGCTGTAAAAGTAGGCGGCGTCGCGCATATCGAAGACGACCTGCTCGAAGAAATCGCCGCATTGAACGAATGGCCGATGCCGATTACCGGCAACTTCGACCCGCGCTTTTTGGCTTTGCCGAAGGAAGTGTTGATCACGACGATGCAGACGAACCAGAAATATTTCCCGGTCGAGTCCCCCCCCAGCCCCCCCCTTGGCAAGGAGGGGAACGTGGGGGGGTTGCTGGCGCATTTCATCACCTTCAGCAATATCGAAAGCACGCGACCGGAATCTATTCAGCAGGGCAACGAGCGCGTCGTTACGCCGCGTTTATCGGATGCCGAGTTTTTCTGGAACCAGGATCGCAAACAACCGCTGGCTGCCCATATCGACAGCCTGAAAGCCGTGGTTTTCCAGGAAAAACTCGGCACGGTACATGACAAAAGCGTCCGCGTCAGCCGGCTTGCCGTGCGTATCGCCGAGCAATTGTCTGCCGATGTCGGCTTGGCCGAGCGGGCGGCGATGCTGGCGAAAACCGATTTGCTGACCAATATGGTCGGTGAATTCGGCAATCTGCAAGGCATTATGGGACGTTATTACGCGCTGGCCGAAGGCGAAGCACCGGAAGTCGCTTGGGCCCTGGAAGAGCAGTATTTCCCCAAACAATCGGGCAGCCCGACGGCGAGCACTACCATCGGGCAAATTCTTGCGATCGCCGAAAAAATCGATACGCTGGCCGGCATTTTCAGCGCCGGCTTGATACCGACCGGTGACAAAGACCCTTATGCGTTACGCCGCGCCGCGCTGGGCTCGTTAAGAACGATGATAGAAAACGGCTTAAACCTGAATATCCGCGAGTTGCTTAGCGTTGCGCTAGACCAGTTCACGCACGACTTCGATAAGGAAAAAACGCAAGCCGCTATTGTCGATTTTGTTTTTGACCGGCTGAAAGGCTATTGTCTCGATAAAGGCTACAGCGCCGATGAGTTTGATGCGGTCATGGCCTTAGCGCCTGATGAACCGCTGGATTTCATGCAGCGTCTTGCCGCCGTTAAAGCCTTCAGACAACTGCCGGAAGCGGAAAGCCTGGCCGCCGCCAATAAACGCATCAGCAATATCCTGAAAAAAGCCGACACCGCGCCTGCCGACACCGTAGGCGTATTGGTTGAGCCACAGGAAATCCGGTTACTAGCCGCCGCAGAGCAAGCGGCTAAAGACATTCAGCCGTTATTGGCGCAGCACGATTACCAGGCGACGCTTAACCGCCTGGCAGGCTTACGCAATGATGTCGATGCGTTTTTTGATCACGTCATGGTGATGTGCGACGATCCTGAACTGCGCGCCAACCGTCTGGCCTTGCTGAACCTGTTGTCCGAGCAGTTTTTAACCTGCGCCGACATTTCAAGGCTGCAATCATAGAACTCGCAAATGACCGAAAACCGCTACGTTTTGCTGGACCGCGACGGCGTGATTAACCACGATTCCGACGACTTCATCAAGTCACCGGAGGAATGGCAGCCGATAGACGGCAGCCTTGAAGCCATCGCTTTGCTGAATGCGCATGGCTACCGGATCGCCGTCATCACCAACCAGTCGGGGTTGGCGCGCGGCCTGTTCGATGACGTCATGCTGGAAAAAATCCATCAAAAAATGCTCCGGCTGGTAAATGAAAAAGGCGGCAACATTGACGCTGTTTATTTTTGCCCGCATGGTGCAGACAGTGCGTGCAATTGCCGCAAACCGAAACCCGGCCTGCTGGAATCGTTCGCCGCTGAAAAACACGCCGATTTGGCAGACACTTATTTTATCGGCGACTCCTTGCGCGACATCCAGGCCGCCCTAGCGGCGGGCGCGCTGCCTATGCTCGTTAAAACCGGCAAAGGCCAAAAAACCTTGACCGAACATCCTAACCTCAACATTCCTGTTTTTGACACTCTCTATGACGCAGCCAAACACATCGTATCAGGGCAGTAAAATCAAACTCTACCTGGGTTCAACGGTATTATTCGTTTCCATGATGCTATCCACGCTGATTTTTGGACCCTTAGTGCTGTTATGCAGCGTATTTCCTTTTTCAGTGCGCTACAAAATTGCCAACCTCTGGGTCCAGCTTGTCTTGTCGATAGCCAGGACTTTCTGCGGCGTCCGCCATGAAGTCGAAGGCTTGGAGCACATTAAGGATATTCAGACGGCGATTGTCCTCAGCAAACACCAGTCGGCCTGGGAAACCATTGCGTTGAGGCTGATACTGCCGACCCAAACGGCATTATTGAAGCAATCGCTGCTGCGCTTGCCGGTTTGGGGCTGGGCGCTGGCGACCCTAAAACCCATTGCGATAGACCGGAAAAACCAGCGTGCGGCGCTGAAAACCTTGCTTAAACAGGGTAAAGCCTGCCTGAATGAAGGGATATGGGTGGTCGTATTTCCCGAAGGTACACGGACAGCTCCGGGCGAAGTCAAAAAATTCAATGCCGGCGGTGCGATATTGGCAGAGAAATCCGGTTATCCGGTTATTCCCGTAGCGCATAATTCCGGCCACTGTTGGCCGCGCTACAGCTTTTTAAAATATCCAGGAACCATCACGGTAAAAATCGGGCCTGCTATTGACACAAAAGGCCGTAAAGCGGCGGATATTAATGCCGAAGCGGCGGAATGGATAACCCAGGCCATGAAGAATATGTGATAAAGAACACAAAACCAGGTTACAACACTTGTGCGTATAATGGCGCACCTTCCAGAACCCCATCAACAACGGTAACTCTCTACATGAAAAAACAATTGCTTATCGCGCTATCTGTACTCTTGTTGCCTGCTTGCGCAGATAAAGAACAATACCAACAAGCGGTAGTGGAACAAATACAGAAAGACCAACAATTACAAAAAGAACAGCATGTTAAGGACTACGCGATGGAACCCGAGCATTTAGCCAAATGTGTCGTGGACACCAGTTCGAAAAATATGCCCGGCATGTTCCCGTTGGATCCCGCTCGCCTGACGGCGTATCGCAACTACACAAAAATGCTGACCTTAGCGAAGTCGGCAGATCCCAAGAAAACCCTGGAGGAATTGCGCACTGATTTCGGTTCAGCAAAAGCCCTCGCTGAAGCGAATGCCAATTTTACCGAAAGCATGCTGGATTGCTATGCCGCACTCGTTTCGGAAACTGAAGAGGATATTAAGGACAAATAACCGGCTGTTGTTTAAGAGTTCTCCACGAATACCCTCTTGTGCCCCGGAGGGTATTCGTGGATTTTATTTTTTCATAATATAAAAAACCTGCGACTCCGGGTGTTTTATAAATTCAATGATTTGATGACCCGCCTGGTCGACATAAACGCCAAAATCCAGGTGTGCGGCGGGATCGGTTGCGATGACTTTGACGATATCGCCGCTGTCCATCGCCATCAAGGCCTTCTTCAGGCGTAATAAAGGCAGCGGACACAACAAACCGCTCGCATCAACTTCTAAATTAAATTCAATCATAGTTTGTTCAAATATTCTTAAATAACCAGGGAGTGCTTATATAATAGCACCCCCCTCAAATCGACGACATCGTAAGTAAATGGATTATTTCCCCGTTTTTGTAAAACTCCAAGAACAAAACTGTTTGGTGGTCGGCGCCGGTGAAGTCGCGGTGCGAAAAATTGAATTACTGGTCAGGGCGGGTGCAAAAATTACCGTCATCGCCGAAATACTGAGTTCGCAAGTCGTCGCTATGCAGGCGAGCCATAACCTGCTCATCCTGCAGAAATCCTTTACAGCGGCTGATGTGCAGGGATTCAGGCTGGTCGTTTCGGCGACTGATGACATCCAAACCAATCAATTAGTCGCCAAATCTGCCGAAGCACACAATATTCTTGTTAATGTTGTCGATAATCCGGCGCTGTGCAGCTTTATTTTTCCGGCGATTATCGATCGCTCTCCGATTATCGCCGCCGTATCCTCCGGCGGCGCGGCGCCTGTTTTGGCGCGCTTGCTCAGGGCGAAAATAGAAAGCGTGATTCCACCGGCTTTCGGCCGCCTGGCGCAGTTGGCGGAAAAATTCAGGGATAGCGTCAAGCAGCATATTCAGGAACCTGCCCAGCGCCGCATTTTCTGGGAAAACATCTTTCAAGGCCCAATAGCCGAGCTGGTTTTTGCAGGTAATGAGCACGAAGCCGAACAGCAATTAAAACAAGGCCTGGACGGGAGGCAATCCGGGGCAAATGCCGGCGAAGTCTATTTGATCGGTGCCGGACCCGGCGCAGCCGACCTGCTGACCTTTCGGGCGTTACGACTGATGCAGCAGGCCGATGTGATCGTTTATGACCACCTGGTCTCAGCCGAGATTATCGATCTGGCGCGCCGCGATGCGGAAAAAATTTATGTCGGCAAGCAACGCAAAAATCACACGCTGCCGCAGGAATCGATCAATACGCTGCTCGCGGATTTAGCCAGGTCGGGCAAGCGGGTCGCGCGGCTGAAAGGCGGCGACCCGTTTATCTTCGGTCGCGGCGGCGAAGAAATCGAAACGTTGATGCAGCAAGGCATCCATTTCCAGGTCATTCCCGGCATAACCGCCGCTTCCGGCTGTGCGGCTTATGCAGGCATCCCGTTAACGCACAGGGATCATGCGCAATCCTGCACTTTTGTCACCGGCCATTTAAAAGACAATTCGATCAATTTAAACTGGATGCAATTGGCCGCCCCGCAGCAAACCATCGTCGTTTATATGGGCCTGACAGGACTGGAAAAAATCTGCCAGTCACTCATCGAACACGGCAGTCCGAAGGATTTGCCGATAGCGTTGGTGCAGCAAGGCACAACGACCGGCCAGCGCGTCATAACCGGAACGCTGGCAACATTGCCGGCAAACATTGCAAGCCTGGATATTACGCCGCCGACATTATTGATAATCGGCACCGTAGTGACGCTGCATGAGCGCTTGAACTGGTTTCACCACGATGGTTGATTCAGCGATAGAACGCAGATGATTATATCCACAGGGCACAAGTGATTAACGCAGATTGTAACTATTCAACCCCTTGCTGTAGGGCGTGCTACGCGCGCCATCAACGGACTGGCATGTATCCACGCGCCGGGGAAGGCGCGCGCAGCACGCCCTACGATCTGTGGCTTTAGCGAGAGCTTGGATAGATAGCACCGATTTTTCCTGGGTTATCTGTGGTTATCACTTGTGGGTATAATCATCCGCGTCATCTGCGTTCTCGGCAACTGACCTGTCAATAAACCACCCTTGCGGTGGCATCCATGCAGACGTATTTTTGGTGTTCGATGTGTTTACCGATGGTATCCAGGCTTATTTTTCAGTAATCAGGCGTAATGAACTTTCAGTGATGGCGTGTTTATCCCAGTCCAGGTAATGTTCTTTAAAGCCGCTGGTTTTCCTGATGATGGTATAACTGTTTTGATGCAGTTTATACGGCTCAAAAAAACTCAATAGCTCAAAGTCTGCAAATTGACCTATTTGTTTCAGCTTCAGGTTTTTAACAAACATCGCGCAATTCGGGCAACCGTTGACGGTATTGTGGAAAATCATCAAGCCGCCATTGGCGTTGACCAGCGGCCAATATTCATCAAAAAACTCTTGATAGGCCAGCGCATCGTTCCAGGCGATATCGATAGGCAAATGCTCGTCGGCAATAACCGAACTGTTGGCAATCGCCGTGGTTTTCGATAAGTGGATAAATTGCTCAAGATTTAAACCTTTTATGGATTCCAGGACATTAGGCGCCGAGCTGTACTTTTCCGAAAAATCATCGAAGGCGTAAAGCATGGGCCTGTAGTTTTGCTCATAAAACCTTGGGTCGGCTCCGGTGGGTTGTGATAAAAACCAATCTTTTCCAGATTCAGGCGAATTTTCAGATTGATAAGCCTTTTGGGTTTTAGCTACCAGCTGGTTTAATTCCTGGTTAAAATCTTGCTCGTTATCGGATAGTGCTTTAAGGATAAAAGGCGTTGTGTAACCCATGCCGAATTCCACTATGGATCTTGGGCGTAAACTACGAATCAGGCTGTAGAGCAGTGGCGCTAAATGCTCAGTACCGGATAGCGGGCTATTGAGTGAAGCGGTCTGGTATAAAAACTGAGCGTCTAGCATTTTTTCCTCTTTTTCTTGACGATGGCAAACTGTAATCTCAACAAGCCGGAATTTTACCATTTCTTCCAGGGTAAATGATTGAAATTTGAGTAAGAAAGCAATTTTGTCGGCTCAATATGAGACAGTTTATCTTTCGCTGTATATCCGGGCGACCAACTCATAAAACCATAACGGTCGAAACAGTACGACCCAAATCAATAATAGGCCGGAAATAGGAACCGGGCCAATTTCAAGAATAGTGATCGCTATAAGAATAATCAGGCAAAAAATACGCATACTTTCTCCACTAACTGGTTTCAGGCTTATCCCGCATGTAAAGACAATTGAAGTATCGGCTTTGTACAGCAGGCGTTGGTTCGTCCACTTACCACGAAGAAAAACTAAATAACACTAACGCGGACGGGATGGATGGGCATTCAGCCTGTCCATTATAGCAGTCGTTTCAAGCTGTTTTATGCTGCAAAGCCGCCCGCACGCACCGTAACACCCCGTAACTGTAGACACCGTCAAATACCTCATAAACCGGTTTGAGCGCATTGCGCTGTTCTTCGGGCAAATCCAGCAGCGCTTGTTCTATGCGCCGGATGTCTTGTTCGGGCAGTTCCACGACGTCTGCCAAAACCAGTTGCCCTTGTTCTAAAGATTGCGCCAGGTGATCGTAAATCGTCGTTTCCTTCAGTGCTCTTTTTTGCGCAATCTGACGGACGCTAAAGCCTAAGCTGAACAGGTTGGTCGATTCACTGACGGTATCCGATACGTTATTACCCGCATCGAAAAAATCCTTGATCACCGCCAAAAACTTGTCGGCGTATAACTCCAGTTTACGCGCGCCAACGCCTGAGATCAGCGCCATTTGCTGACGGTTTTGGGGTCTCGTTTCCAGCATCGCCATCAAGGTGGCGTCGTGAAAAATAACATACGGCGGCACATCCTGGGCATCGGCAATTTCTTTGCGTTTGGCGCGTAACGCTTCCCATAGCGACTCGGTGTCCTGGCTGCCGCTAAGCGGTTTACCTGAAGACTTAACGCGCGGGGTCTTTTCGGGTTTGATGTCCTTGCGCAACATCAGTTGCTGTTCACCGCGCAGAATCGGGCGGCAGGTTTCAGTGAGTTGCAAGGCTCCAAAGCGGTCGAAATCGACGGCGACCAAGCCGCGCGCGACCAATTGCCTGAACACCGAATACCATTGCTGCTCATCCAGCGCCTTGCCTATGCCGAATGTCGATAGCTCCTCATGGTTGAATTTCTTGACGCGTTCGGTGGACTTGCCCAGTAAAATATCGATCAGGTAAGCGACGCCGAAGCGTTGCCCGGTACGGTAAACCGATGACAAGGCCTGTTGCGCCGCGAGCGTGCCGTCCCAGGTCGCTACGGGTTCCAGGCAGGTATCGCAATTACCGCAGGGCTGTTCGAGAAGGTCGCCGAAATAACTGAGCAAGGCCTGTCGTCGGCAGTGCACTTGCTCGCACAAGGCCAGCATCGCGTCCAGTTTGTGATATTCAATCCGCTTATGCGCTTCATCCGCCTGCGAATCCGCAAGCATTTTCCGCAACGTAATGACGTCTTGCAAGCCGTAAGCCATCCACGCATCGGCAGGTAAGCCGTCACGCCCGGCCCGGCCTGTTTCCTGGTAATAGGCCTCGACGCTTTTCGGTAAATCCAGGTGCGCGACAAAACGCACATTGGGTTTGTCGATGCCCATGCCGAAGGCAATCGTCGCGACGATGACGAGGCCGTCTTCCATTAAAAACCGGTGTTGGTGGCGGTAGCGCAAATCGTTGCTCATGCCAGCATGATACGGTAAGGCATTAATGCCTTTGCTGCTCAGCCATGTCGCAGTTTCCTCGACTTTTTTACGCGACAAGCAGTAGACAATACCGGCATCGCCGGCATGTTCGGCATTGATAAAGGTCATCAGCTGCTGCTTGGCGTTTTGTTTTTGGACTATCCGGTAACGGATATTGGGACGGTCAAAGCCGCTTTGAAAAAGCTCCGCATTTTCCAAACCCAGGCGCAGGATAATTTCCTGCCGGGTTTTTTCATCGGCTGTCGCAGTCAGTGCGATGCGCGGAATATCGGGGAATTGCTCATGCAATAGCGATAATTGCAAATAATCGGCGCGGAAATCATGCCCCCATTGCGAAACGCAATGTGCCTCATCGATGGCAAACAAAGCGATCTTGATGCGCGCGAATAACGCCGATGTTCGCGCCGCGGTAAGCCGTTCCGGTGCGATATACAGCAAATCCAGTTCGCCGTTTTGTAATTGCTGCTCGATCAGCCGGGCTTGTTCCAGCGATAGCGTGGAATTCAGGAAGGCGGCCCTGACGCCGAGTTGCAGCAAGGCGCTTACCTGGTCTTGCATCAATGCAATCAGCGGGGAAATAACAACGCCGACGCCGTCCCTGATGATGGCAGGAATCTGGTAACACAGCGATTTGCCGCCGCCGGTCGGCATCAGTACCAGCGCATCCCGCCCCGCCATTAAATGGTCGATGACCGCCTGTTGCTGGCCCCTGAAGCGGTCATAGCCGAATACGGTTTTGAGTATTTGCGCTGGAACGGTAGGGGTAGTTCTCGCCATCTGAGCTTAACCAAGATTACTGATGAATGCGGGATTTTACCACAGGCGCACAGGTAAAATTAGGTTGCAGCTTAAGGCGGGACAAGCGGCAAGATTCACAGCGTTTTCATCTCAGGTAACTCGCAATAAATACCCCGCCACCGTCAAGCTCGCAATGGCTGGATAGTTATGCAATATTTTGGCGGTACGGGATGACGCGTTATCCGGTTGGCGATGGGTTGAAAAGCTTTTTTAGCTATTTTCACGCCTTTTTTGTAGACGGTTTCCAACACCTCCACGACCTGGCAAAACCGACAAGCCGTAGCGTGAAGCTTGGCTGCATGAACGTTGCAAACAGTTAAAACACGACGCCGGGGCGGTCGATGCCATCACCACCGAGATGGAAAAACTCGCCAAACGCAAACGGCGCAATAAAAGCTCGCAAGAAAACCTGGCCGCGGCCCCTAAAACACTTTAAAGGCTCGGCGACTCGCCCACGCTTGCCCGATAGTCTTTAAATTGCCGGTCACCGGAAGTAATATGCGCTATCCATTGTTTCATAAACTCAATCACCTGTTTTTTACCCCAGTCGCCTTCCCGGATAGTATCGCTTTTTGATATTAACGAGGCCAACATCTGGTTATGGTCATCGACATGTTGTTCGTAGCCTGGATAGGCCTGGTCCCTCATCAGTTTTTCTTCATTGCGAAAATGTTCGCGAATATGCTTGTAGAGCCGCATGATATGGGTAATCAGCTCATCATTTGCCGAACTATCGGCAATTTCATTAGCTAATGCAAATAAATGCCGGTGTTCGTTGTCGATGAGGATGTCGTCTAATGTGTATTCGTCTTTCCATTCAAATTTCATGTCTCGGTACCGGTGTTTGCAAGCAAAGTTAATTTCACCCGCTTATTGTTTTTAACTGGTTGATTTTAAATATTAACTTTTTAAAGCAGGCGCGTCGGCAACTACTATAACAAAGATGGCATCGGAGTAATAGTGCGGCAATCATTCCAGGCAGTTCCCGCCCACGCCATAGCCGAGATCAGCGCATGATGGCCTGATAAATACCGCTCAGCCGGAAGTTCTGCATTAACTTTCTTGTTATAAAACGGTTAACTGGCTATGCTTGGATTTTTAAACACGCATGAGTCCTATAATGTCCGAGCAGCAACCCAGCATCCTTATTGGTTATTTAACAGAAGTGCGCGGTGACGGCATGGATGCCAGGATAATCGACGAGTATTCAAGCGATACCCCGCTGATTAGAATAAGTGACGAAGACTTACTGGCAGGGCAAATCGGTTCGTATGTGCTTATCCGGCAAACCACGATTAACGTGTTAGCCGTCGTTTTCAAGATGTGGGGGAAAGACCGTTTCGATGGCGCCGGCCATCGTAAAACAGACCGTTTTGTTTCGTTGATCCCCGTCGGTGAAATACAGGATAACGGCACATTTATCCGGGGAGTGCGCCGTTACCCCACGTCCGGGGCCGGTATCTATGCGGTAGGCCTGAATGAAATCAATGCCATTTTCTCAAAATTCAGGGATTACTGCTTTTTTATCGGGCAGCTCTCTTCGCATCATAACTATCACCTGAGCCTTGATCCGCGCGCGTTGTTCGGTCGCCATTTCGCCATTGTCGGACAATCCGGTTCGGGAAAATCGTGGACAGTGACCAGCCTGATTCAAAACACCGTCAAAGCCATGCCTAAAAGTCATATCATCGTGCTGGATTTGCATGGCGAATATTGCTGGAGAGACAACGCAGGCAAGCTTCATTCCGCATTCGCCGAAGCCGAGGTCAATTATGTCGATGCGATATCGATGGAGATGCCGTACTGGATTATGAGTTTTGCCGAATTGGTCGATTTATTCATAGATCGGGATGACAGTAGCGCGTCGTTGCAGATCTCTTTTATGCGTGAAATCATACAGCAACTTAAACGCAAGGAAGCGAAGCAGATAGGTTTAAGCTCGGTAACCGTCGATACGCCGATCTATTTCCCGCTGGCCGAGCTGTATATGCAATTTAAGAACGCTAACGAGGAAAGAAAAGATTTCGGGAAAGCCCAGGGCGCCCTGTTCGGTCAATTCGATGAATTCCTGATCAGGATGCAAAGCCGCCTCAACGATGTCCGTTTCAATTTTTTGTTGAAACCCAGGATACATAATAATTCCGACAGCATGACCGATTTGTTGCGGCAGTTTGTCGGGCTTACCGAGAAGAAAGCCAATATTACCGTGATCGATTTAAGTTCCGTGCCTACCGGCATCAGGCCTGCCGTCTGCTCGCAGGTGGGGCGCCTGGCTTATGAGTTCAATTACTGGAACCCCAAGCGGCGGGAGTTTCCGATTACGCTGATTTGTGAGGAAGCGCATGCCTATATCCCCAGGGAAAAAGGCGGGCAATTTGAAGGCACCAAAAAAATGATGGAGCGTATCGCCAAAGAAGGCCGTAAATACGGCGTCTCTATCGGCGTCGTCAGCCAACGGCCTACCGAATTGTCTGAAACCATGCTGGCGCAATGCAGTTCTTTTATCTGCCTGCGTACCTCCAACCCAGACGACCAGGCTTACATCAGGAAGCTGGTGCCGGAAGCCGAGGGCGATTTAACAGACACATTAAGTTCACTGGGCAGGGGCGAAGCGCTGGTATTGGGTGAGGCAACGCCTATTCCTACCCGGGTCCAGATTTACCGGCCCAATCCTGAACCCAAAAGTAACGATGTGGATTATTTTACCGGCTGGCGCGAAGGTCCTGAAGACCTTGATGTCGCTGAAATCATACAATTATGGCGCACCCAGACGAGGAAGTGATGTGCTGCGTGGCCTGGGTTCTCCGGTAACGCATCAAATACAACGCACGGTATCCACATCGATAAAGCATTCGGGCAAAAAAGGGGGAGACTAAAACTGCGCCTGTCAACATACCCAAAAACCAGCCATTGCTAGGTATGCTTTACAAGCTCATTGTATAATTCATCGCATTGTTACTGTCGATAAGGATAACTTGAAGTATGGCACCTGAAAAAACCTCTATTCGCCGTCGCGGCATTTATTTATTACCTAACCTGTTTACTACAGGCGCGTTGTTTTCCGGATTTTATGCCATTACTTCAGCGATGAACGGACGCTACGAAACGGCCGTCGTCGCCATTTTTGTCGCGATGATCCTGGATGGACTGGATGGCCGGGTAGCGCGCCTGACCAATACCCAAAGCGAGTTCGGCGCGCAATACGACAGCTTGTCGGATATGGTGTCATTCGGCGCCGCACCGGCGCTGGTGATGTATTTATGGGCCTTTTCGAGTTTAGGCCGCTTGGGTTTGTTTGCGGCGTTTGTGCATACAGCGGGCGGTGCATTAAGGCTGGCTAGGTTTAATACCCAACTGGAGACTGCCGATAAACGCTATTTCCAGGGCTTGCCGAGTCCTGCCGCAGCGGCTATTCTTGCTGGATTTATCTGGATTTGCCTGGAACACGACTACCCTATCGACATGGTGAAATATATTGCCATCGCGTTAACCTTGGGTACGGGCTTATTAATGGTCAGTAATTTCCGCTACTCGAGCTTTAAGCAGATTGACTTGAAAGGCAGGGTGCCGTTTTTTGTCGCCATTGCCATGATGCTGGCTGTTGCATTTATCATGGCGCAACCGCAAACGATGTTGTTTCTACTGTTTTTGGCTTACGCGATTTCCGGGCCGGTGATTACTTTAGTCCAGCGTAAGCGCATGTTACAGGAACGTAAAGGCTAAAATGGGCTTGATGGCGTTTTCTCATTCAGGTATAGTCCTTTGCCATGATTATTCGAGACACTTTTTATTTTTATCAAATGCCTGCTGTCGGTGCAATGCCGGTTAGTGCACATTTGTCCGCCGCATTACGCCTTTCCCTAAGACTCCTGCCCTGATGGGCAGCATTCTTCTTCGCACTTTTTCAATCTATCCTTCACACTACCTATCAACACCAACGTTGATGGGTCTCCATGCATGGAGTTTTTATGAAAGACCAATTAATAATATTTGATACGACCTTGCGCGATGGCGAGCAAAGCCCCGGCGCATCGATGACGCGCGATGAAAAAGTCAGGATTGCCAGAGCCTTGGAGCGCCTGAGAGTCGATGTCATCGAAGCCGGGTTCCCGGCCGCCAGCCCCGGCGATTTTGAGGCCGTCCAGGCCGTCGCCAAAGTGATTAAAGACAGCACTGTCTGCGGCTTGTCCCGTGCGCTGGATAACGACATAGACCGCGCCGGCGTAGCGCTTAAAGACGCCAAACGCTCCAGGATCCATACCTTTATAGCGACCTCACCGATACATATGCAAATGAAATTGCAGATGTCGCCGGAGCAAGTCATCGAACATGCCGTCAAAGCCGTGAAACGCGCGCGGCAATATACCGATGATGTTGAATTTTCACCCGAAGATGCCGGACGCTCCGAGGAAGATTTCTTATGCCGCATCCTTGAAGCGGTTATCGATGCCGGCGCCACTACGCTGAACATACCCGATACCGTCGGCTACAGCATCCCGCAACAATTCGGCGCGACGATTGCCAACCTGATCCAGCGCATACCGAACTCGGACAAAGCCATTTTTTCCGTACATTGCCATAATGACTTGGGATTGGCGGTGGCGAACTCGTTATCGGCCGTCATGAACGGCGCGCGCCAGGTTGAGTGCACGATTAACGGCCTCGGTGAACGGGCCGGCAATGCCTCGCTGGAAGAAGTCGTGATGGCGGTGCGCACTCGTCACGATGTCTTCAACTGCCAGACCCGCATCGATACCCGAGAAATTCTGACCTGCTCCAAACTGGTTTCGTCGATCACAGGTTTTCCTGTGCAGCCGAATAAAGCGATAGTCGGCGCCAATGCCTTTGCGCATGAGGCCGGCATCCACCAGGACGGCGTCTTGAAAAGCCGCGAGACTTACGAAATCATGCGTGCGGAAGATGTCGGCTGGTCGGCCAATCGCATGGTGCTGGGCAAGCATTCCGGCAGGAACGCGTTTAAAAGCCGCATCACCGAACTGGGCTTTGAATTCGCTTCGGAAGAAGACATCAACGATGCCTTTATGCGCTTCAAGCAATTGGCCGATAAAAAACACGAAATCTTTGACGAAGACTTGCAGGCCTTGATTTCAGAAGCCGGTTTTGAAGCTGAAGACGAGCATATCAAATTGATCGCACTGAAAGTATGCTCGGAAACCGGCGAAATACCGAATGCGCAAGTGACCTTGCGGATAGATAATAAGGAAGTCATCGGCTGTTCCGAAGGCGGCGGCGCAGTGGATGCCAGCTTGAAAGCGATAGAAAGACTGGTGCAAACACAGGCTACGTTGGCGCTTTATTCGGTTAATAACATCACCAACGGCACCGACGCACAGGGCGAGGTTACGGTCCGGCTTGAAAAAGCCGGCCGGATCGTTAATGGCCTGGGCGCCGACACCGATATTGTCATTGCTTCGGCGAAAGCCTATATCAATGCGGTCAATAAACTGCATGCACCCAATCAGCGCCAACACCCCCAAAAAGGAGAGGTCTGATAACACGGTCATAGAACCCTCTGTGACTGCCGCTCACCCGGCAGTCACAGAGGCACTATCTGTTCTGCTCACTCAAGCTCAAAAATACTCTTGTACGACACATACATCAAAACCGAAACCAGCACATATAACACCGGTGTCAATAACGGTGTCACCGTGGTGCAAAGAATCGCCTCAACAACAACAAAGCCCAGCAATTTATAAATCGCGCCCTGATTTTTCGATACAGCGCGACCGCTTTGTTCTTTTGCCTGGCTGAAATTTGCATTCTTGAACAACATCAACGGATGACTGAACCAACCGACAAAGGTATTGAGCATCAGTAAGGTAAAAATCAGTGTAATATTGGCATAGGCGTATATCCAGCCGGCTATCTCACGCATGGATTTACCGTTGAAATGCTTCGCGGTGAATTCCCAGTGGAAAAAAAATTGGCCTATTTTATCGAACTCACCGGATAAAATATTGGCAATCGCCATGAACACAAACCAGCACGCCACGATGCCGGCTGCCGCTATAACCGCTAACGGCAAGCTCTCGTTGACAGCCCAATAAAAGCCCACCGGATGTCCTGACGAAGTTTTAAGATCGCTGTATTTTGCCAGCCCAACACCGACCAACAAGCTGCTTACCGCCGAGAAAATCCCCAATGCCGGCGAAATGCGCCCAACCAGCAGCAAGACACCGACAAACAGCGTGTATCCGGCCCACATCCAGGGCAAGCGACCCAACAGTAATAAGGATTGCTGCAACCAGTCGCTGAACTTTGGTTTTTGGGGCTTTCTCACAAGGAAATCCTGGAAATCCCGACCGCTTTGCGCAATTCCCTGATAAAAGGCACGCTGATGGTGCGCGCTTTTACCGCACCTTCCTGCAATTGCTCTTCTATATGCTCGGGCGCCTGCAATAATGCTTCATAGCGCTCCCTCGCGGGAGTAATGTGATCATTGATATGCTCAAACAGCACCTGCTTCATGTCTCCCCAACCTATGCCTTCGGCATAGCGTTTGCGTATTTCGAGAACCTCATGAGGTGTCGCAAATGCCTGGTAAATGCTGAATAAGGTACAGTCTTCGGGATCTTTAGGCTCTCCGGGCAGCAAAGAATTAGTCTTGATTTTATTGATCAGTTTTCTTAATTTTTTCTCAGGTTCAAATAACGGTATCGTGTTGTTATAGCTCTTGCTCATTTTGCGGCCGTCAAGACCCGCCAATGTCGCGCCATGTTCTTCAATCAGCGCTTCCGGCAAGACAAAATGTTCACCGTAGATATGGTTAAACCGTGCAGCGATGTCTCTCGCCATTTCGATATGCTGGATCTGGTCCTTGCCCACCGGCACTTTATTGGCGTTAAACATCAGTATGTCCGCCGCCATCAGTATCGGATAACTGAACAAGCCCATCGTAATGCCTTTATCGGGATCGTTCTCGCCGCTTTGTTCATTGTCAGCAACCGCCGCCTTGTAAGCATGGGCTCGATTCATCAAGCCTTTGGATGCCACACAGGTCAACATCCACGCCAACTCCATAATTTCCGGCACATCGGATTGCCGGTAAAACACCGCATTCGAGGTATCCAGGCCCAGGGCCAACCAGCTAGCGGCAATTTCGAGACTCGATTGCCTGACCCGCTCCGGCTCCTGGCATTTAATCAACGCGTGGTAGTCGGCAAGAAAGTAAAAAGGCATGACATTCGCGTCTTTACTCGCGGCAATAGCAGGCCGGATAGCGCCGACATAATTGCCTAAATGCGGCGTGCCCGTCGTGGTAATGCCTGTCAAAACAATTGCTTTATTCATGGGATATAAGAAGTTCCGTTTATTATTAGTGTTGAAAGTGGCCGACATATTACATAGATTCGGGCTAATTTCCAGTAGAACCTAAGCTTTTAAGCCTTAAACCCGCCGCTCTTTCATTACACTTTGTATACTACAGTTTTTAGATAATGCAATCAGGGCTCAGCGCGCTTATTTGCACCGCAAGCTGGTTAACTCTTGTTTAATAGCTGGTGTAAGTATTCAGTCCCTCTCCTTAAGTAAGAGAGATGGCGTCATCTCGGCAGGGATTGCCGAGATCCAGAATCCACGGATGGCAAGCTACGGACACCTCCCTGTGTTCTGGATTCGCTAACGCGGTCTAACGGCTCCGGCAATCCCTGCCGGAATGACGACTTAATATCAGTAATTTTAAGGAGGGGCCTGAATAAGTACAATCATTCTACTCAACAGGAACTAAAGAAACCAACGCTTGGATAACAATTCCTCGCAGCCAAGTCTGAGGCCAGATCGTTGGTTGAGCCGTTGAAAACCGGGTAGCCATTCGTGTCATAGTTAATAAAGCCAGTGTTTCTATCGCCTACCCAACAAACTACTGGTTTTTCGCCAAACGACATCAACTCCACTAAATCCACGTCAAAAATGTCGGCGATTTGTTCTAGTTTAGCCAGGTTAATATTGCTTTCGCCGCGCTCGCTTGGCGTAACCATTCGTCGACATAGTCAGCTTAGCCGCCATATCATCTTATGACCTGCGCGCGCTTCACGCAGAAATCTAATTTTTTACTCGTTGCCACGCTCCGCGCCACAGCGATTAAGTTAAGCTACTTTGGAGTACAAAGCTTGCTTTGTACGGTATTTAAGTCAGCGCAAGGCAAGCCTTGCACTCCGAAAAATAGTTACTTAAATGCTTAACTTAAGGGCAGTGACGCTGGAGCGTAGGAACGAGAAAACCTGATAATTTCATTACGACGCTGATATTATTTGTTATCATTGTTATCGTTGTCTTAAACTTGACATTTTCTTTTTGTTACATTGACTTAGGAGTATTTATGGCTAATCCTGATTTTAGTACGACACCCATAACAAATCCGTTTGGCTTGACTTATGCCGGCTTTAAATATGCTACCCCAACTTTCGCCGATATTGATGGTGACGGCGATTTGGATGCCTTTGTCGGTAATTTCCAGGGCAATACGCTGTTTTATCGCAATACCGGCACGACCGAAACCCCGGTTTTTGCGGCAGCCAGCGCTAACCCGTTCGGCTTAACAAATGTTGGCTCGCCACGGTCAGCTCCCAGTTTTGCCGATATTGATGGCGACGGCGACCTTACTAGCCGGTACTGAAGACACCGCTTATACCGTGATTGCGACGAATCTATTAAACTTTAATGACCATGAATTGCCAGCTCTTTTCTGAAAAAACCGAAAACTTGAGCGTTTAAAGTATACTTAGTCATGATAAAACCGGAAACGATGCTTCATATTGCCCGGGAGTTCTGTTTAACCTTGGATTGTAACTGGCGGTTTTACAAACACAGTCTATATTTTTATTCATTAAGGCGCTTTCCAAGAATGAATGTACCCAAATCGCGCAGGATTTTTGTTCATTTTCAACGACTGCAAGGATGCCACCACAAGGGTGGTCTAGGGACAGAGCGGTTGCCGAGGCGTAAAAATAGGCGCATA
>Ga0172373_10002513_pt1 | contig 27923 bp, 20 predicted proteins | sample Lak10m_2_FD_114546 | JGI IMG/M metagenome (GOLD analysis project Ga0172373, IMG submission 114546) | Freshwater microbial communities from Kabuno Bay, South-Kivu, Congo - kab_092012_10m | ecosystem: Environmental > Aquatic > Freshwater > Lake | place: Democratic Republic of the Congo...
GACAACATGGGGCCGATTCCCCACCACATGCACCAGTCGGCCAAGCAGGCCAAGCTGGTGGGACAGGAGGGCAAGCCGGAGTCCTACTACTTCCCCCCGCAGCACAACAACGTGGGGAACAACTTCCCTTACACGTTCATGGGCTTCGAACCGGGCACGACCAAGGCGCAGGTCCGGAAGTGCCTTGAAGACTGGAACAAGGGCGACAACGGCATCCTCGACCTGTCGAAGGCGTACCGCCTGAAGCCCGGCACCGGATGGCTGATCGATCCCTGCATCCTGCACGCGCCGGGTTCGCTCTGCACCTACGAGCCCCAGTGGGGAAGCGACGTCTTCGGCATGTACCAGAGCATGGTCGAAGGCCGGTATGTCCCCTGGAGCCTGCTCGTGAAGGACATGCCCAAGAAGTATCACCAGGACCTCGACTTCATCGTCGACCAGCTCGACTGGGACAAGAACGTCGATCCGAACTTCAAGGACAACCATTACCTGGAGCCCGTGCCCGTCGCGGACACACGCAAGGATGGCTTCGTCGACCGTTGGATCGTGTACGGCAAGGTGGACGGCGAACAGTTGTTCACGGCCAAGGAGCTGACGATCGATCCCGGCACCAAGGTGACGATCAAGGATTCGGGCGCGTACGGACTCATTTGCGTCCAGGGCTCCGGCAAGATCAACGGCCTGCCGCTGAACAGCCCGAAGCTGATCCGGTTCCATGAGCTCACCGAGGACGAGTACTTCGCCACCGAGGATGGAGCGAAGGCCGGTGTCACGTTCGAGAACACCAGTGAGACCGAACCGCTGGTCACCCTGCGGTACTTCGGGCCCGAGGTGAACCCCGATGCCCCCGCGATGGGAGCGTATCGGAAGAACACCTTCGCCTGATCGGAAGCGGCGGGTGATTCCAAAGGGGGCGGCGATGAGCACATCGCCGCCCCCTTTTTCTTTCTCCGATTACGGCATCCGCAGGCGGAAGAACGCGCGGTCCGATGTCGTGGGGGGCTGGTACGGCGATGTGGCACCCAGGATCGGGGTCCACGGACCAAGCAGTGCCGAGGCCTGCTCGAGGATGGCCCCAGGAGCTTCCCAGGTCAGTGAGAGTCCGGGTTGCCCTGCCACGGCCGTGGAGGTCAGGGCGAGGGAGGGCGAGGCTCCTTCGAGCACGCCGGCCAGCGTGGTCCCGAGGGATGCCGTCGCACCGCACTTCCCGCGGATGATGCAGCGGTAACGCCCGACATCGGCCCGCAGGCCGCGGTCGACCCGCAGGACGTCGTTCGTGGTCCCGGAGTAAGGGAAGGCCTCGACAAGGCGGACGCCGTCGCGCTGCCATTCGTACATCAGCGTTCCTGAGCCGGCGGCGACGATGCGGACCGTGAGTTGGCGACGCGCGACGTCACCGAGTTGCAGGAATCGTTGACCACGCAGTCGTAGGTGGCGTCGTCGAGGTAGCGCAACGCCGTGAATGTCAGCGTGGGAAGGTGGGCTCCCGTGACGCGGGGATCCTCCGGGGACAACGGATCGCCATTGCGCCGCCACTGGAATCGGAGCGTGCCCTTGCCGAGGGCGGACACATCCAACTGGGTCGTGGTGCAGACTTCGTTGGTGGTGGGGGACGGATCCCTGATGACCCACGCCCCGGCGGTCAGGGGCACCGACAGGGAAAGGCGATCGCCGCAATCATTGGAGACGCGGCATTGGTAGTAGCCGTTGTCCTCGGGTTGGAAGGCGTCGATGCGCAGCAACGCGTTGGTGGCGTTCGGCAACGGTCCGCCGTTCGCTCCCAGCCGGAACCACTGGTAGCGCACGGGGCGTTCGGGGGACGACGTCAGCCCGTCCACCAGTAGCGCATTGAGTGAATCCGGCCTTCGGTTGCGTGCCCTCACGCGGCGGGATCATGGGATGGGCCGGATGGGGGCAGACGGGGAAGTTGCCAGTCTCCAGAGGACAGGTCCCAAGAATGAAGCCATCCCCCGAACGTCGGAGGCTTGATTGGCTTCGTGGCGTGGACTTCAGGAGGGGAATTCGGGTAAAAGAACGGCATGTCCCCTGCGAACGGTGGTCCCGAGATGCGTCCTGGCAGTGCGTTGTTGATCCGCGAACTGCTGCACCGTGTGCGCACGTGGGCGCCACGAGGGACCATTACTTATCGTGACCGGCTTGAACTGACCTACGCCCAGTGGCTGGCCCGGGTGGATCGGTTGGGCGGGTGGCTGAAGGCGATGGGAGTGGGACCCGGGGATCGGGTGGGGGTGATGGATTGGGACAGCCACCGGTATCTGGAGTTGTTTTTTGCGGTGCCGATGTCCGGTGCAGCAATCCACACGGTGAACGTCCGGCTCACACCCGAGCAGGCGGGCTACACGATCCAGCACGCACAGGACACCGTGCTGTTCGTGCACGTCGATTTCCTCCCGCTGCTCGCCGCGATGAAGCCGCATCTTGGCGGCGTCCGGCATGTCGTGGTGCTGGCCGACGGTCCGTGGACCGCACCCGAAGGGCTCCCTTGCGCGGGCGAATACGAGGAGGGACTCGCGCAGGCAACACCCGTCAACGAGTGGCCCGACCTTCCCGAGGACACCATGGCGACCCTGTTCTACACGACAGGGACCACAGGGGAACCAAAGGGTGTGAGCTTCAGCCATCGACAGATCGTGCTGCATACGATGACCGCGGGCCTGACGCTGGCGGTCCACGAGGATCCCGTCAGCTTCCGGGCGGACGATGTCTACCTTCCGTTGACGCCCATGTTCCACGTGCACGCGTGGGGATTGCCGTTCCTCGCGACCATGCTGGGCGCGAAACAGGTCTACCCCGGAAAGTACGAACCCCAGATGCTGCTCCACCTGCTGGAGACGCATCGGGTGACCTTCTCGCATTGCGTGCCGACGTTGTTGCAGATGCTCCTCCACCATCCGCAATCCGGCACGGTCAACTGGCGTCGCCTGAAGCTCGTGATCGGCGGGGCAGCGCTGCTCCCGGCGGTTGCGCGCGAGGCGCAGTCCCGGGGCATCCGGATCGTGGGAGGATACGGGATGTCCGAGACCTGCCCGATCGTGGCGATCGCCCACATCAAGCCCGAGCTGGCATCGGGGTCGGAGGACGATCGGCTGGGGTTGCTGACCCGGACGGGTTTCCCGTTGCCGATGGTGCAGGTGAAGATCGTGGACGGTACCGGGCAGGCCGTGCCGCCGGGGACCGTGGGGGAATTGGTGTTGCGTTCGCCGTGGCTGACGCACGGATACCTCGGTGATGACGCCTCCTCCGACCGGTTGTGGCGCGGCGGGTGGTTGCACACGGGTGATGGGGCCCTTCTGGATTCCGATGGCTACCTGCGGATCACGGACCGGTTGAAGGATGTGATCAAGATCGGCGGGGAATGGATTTCATCTTTGGAAATCGAGGCGGCGCTGGCGCGGCACCCGGCAGTGCGGGAAGTGGCGGTGATCGGGGTTCCGGATGCGAAATGGGATGAGCATCCGCGCGCCGAGGTGGTGCTGCGCGAGGGGTTGGAATCCCTCACCCCACGCGAATTGGTGCGGCACCTGCACGCGGTGATCGAGACCGGCGTGATCCACAAGCGCGCGATCCTGACCGAGGTGGTGCTGGTTCCCGCGATTCCGAAGACCAGCGTCGGTAAGGTGGACAAGAAACGGATGCGGGAAGCGGCGAAGGCGAACGTGGGGTGATGGAATACCCTCCGAGGGCGGCGAACCTTTCTTGCGGGGGGCAGGACAACCCAGCGGTAGGAATTGGCAATGCGGCGGGAGACGGGGAGAGGAGCCGTGGCACTGTGGGCGGACCATGAATTGGAGTCATCGATTGGTTCTCGCCTCTGCCTTGGCGGCTGTTGTTGCGTCGCCCGCCCTCGCCGACATGACGGGCTTCTATGCGCCTTCGTTCCGAGGCCAGCCCGGCAGTCTTGTCGCCGGTTGGGAACGCTTCACGGTCGCGACCAACAGTCCCGTCGGCAACCTACCGGACATGGTGGGTTCGACGGCGGATGCGCGGATCTTCCAGTACGAGCCGAATGCCTTCGTCCTGGGTTCCGGTAACATCTACAACATTTTCAACAAGAGTGAGTTCGAGTTGAAGTACACGGGTGCCGAGGACGTTGGCCTGGTCACGCTCCAGATCCGCACCGGCGGTTTCGAACTGGATTACGCCTCCGTGGGCATCGTGTACGACCTCGCCGGGACGCCGCAGTTCCTGGGCGCCAGCCGTGTGGAGACCGACCGGCAGTCGGCCGGCCCGGGTGGTGTATTCGTTTCCTCGGCTTGGCAATGGGACCTCTCGGCCCTGGACCTGAACACTTTCTCGGTGCAGTTCAAGGCGTCGGAAGGCTCGATGTCCTTGGATTCCGTGACGATCGACACCCTGAGCAAGACGCAGACGGCGCTCGTCCCCGAACCGGGCACCTGGGCGCTTCTGGGAACCGGTGCCATTGGCCTGCTCCTCGCAGGTTGGCGTCGGCGCTGAACTGGTGCAGGGTTCCCGACATGAATCGGGAGAACACTTCGGATGGCAGGACCGTCGGCGGTCCTGCCTTTTCGTTTCTTGGGTTGTTGGCGGCGTTGTCGATCGTGGTGTCCGCAAGCATGACCGGCACGGGGATGGCGGGTGAGTTCGTCCTCAATCCCGCGAAACCGTCCATGGACCGTCTGATGTATCCCTACGCCTTCGACGGTGGGACGCGTCCGCTGGCGTACACGTTCGGTTCCTTTGACCCGCGCTTTGATACACGCGACGGCCAGTTGTTGCTGGGTTGGGACACCGCGTCGGTCGTGCCCACCAACCTTCCCGCTTCCCGTTATCTGCTGAAGAAGGCGCGCGTCACGATGACGGTGGCTTCCCAGGGCACGTTCCACTACGACCCAACGCACGATGTCGTCTGGACCTACGCCACCAATCATCCGGCGTATGTCCCGGACTCGGACCTGGGCCGCCCGGTGGAGTTGGTTGGCACCGGGTTCCGCAATGGGTACTCAGCGGTGACCTTCCTGGAATCGGCCGCGGGAACGAATAGCGTGTTCGGACCGCTCGGGCCCATTACCGGGACGAACATTTCCATCGGAACCCGAAACGCCTTCGCAGCGGTGTTCGATGCGAACGGCGCGTTGGTGGATCTCAGTAACAACGTGGGGCAGACGAACCCGGCGTTTACGGGGCAGATCTTCGAATTCAAGCCGTGGGCACTGGGCCGGAATCCGGAAGTAACCCCCGGTGACCTCGTCCCCGAGGGGACCGTGATGACGTTCGACATCGACCTGACCGATACCTTGGTCGCCGGCTATATCCAGTCGGCCCTGTCCGACGGACGGTTGCGCTTCACGGTGACGTCGCTTCATCCGGCGGCGCAGTCCGGCTTTGGCGGCGGCGGGGCCTACCCCCTGTGGTACCTCCGGGAAAACCTGGTAGGCGATCCCGCCAAGCTGGAAATCGAGGGAACCTGGGTCGATCCAACCGATACGGACGGCGACGGGTTGCCGGATGATTGGGAGAGGTTCCATTTCGAAGGACTGGAGAAGGGTGCTGCCGACGATTCGGACGGTGACGGTGATTCGAATCTCCGGGAGTGGCGCACCGGTTCCGCCCCGAACAACGCGGCCAGCGTCCTGAAGATCACCGGGTATCGAAGGGGTGCCAGCGGGGCCGTGTTCCGTTTTCCGATCGCGCCCGGGCGCCGATATGAAGTGGAGGAAAGCGGGGATCTCGTGAGCTGGGGACCCGGGTTTGGCCGGCTGACCTATCCCGAGGCGGGAATCGCTGAATGGATCGAGGAGGATCCGCGCATGGGACCCGTGGAACCGCCGGTGCGCTTCCATCGTGTGGTTAGCCGGGAGTGAGGGGTGGGGTAGGACCCACAACTTGTTTCCACCGGGATTGAAACAATCCTCGGTGGCGACTGTCCTCATTCGAAGCGGCGACGGTTGGGGCGGCAGACCCGGGGTTCGGGTGGGTTCCTTCCTCCGGAACCGTCGGTACGAGGACGAAGCATGACGATTCCGGGATTCGGTCTGGGGCGGCGACGCCAGCATGGGTTGGCCGGCGGCTTTACGTTGATGGAGCTGCTGGTGGTGATCCCCGGTCCCAACGCTCCGGCCCGACTGCCATGAACACCTCATTTATCCGTGCCGCGCGCACGCTGGTCGCCGCCGGGCACCTCGCCTTGGAGGCCTCAGGCCCCGTGGTGGTCAACGAGATCTTCTACCATCCCCCGGATGAGCAGGATCGGTTGCAATGGGTCGAACTGCACAACCCGGGTTCCAGCGCGGTGGACCTGAAGGGCTGGAAGTTTTCCAAGGGGTTGAACCTGGAGTTCGCTGTGGGAACCACGCTTCCTGCGGGTGGGTTTGGCGTGGTCGTGCGGGACCGGGCAGTCTTCACTTCACGGTATGGCACGAATGTTCCAATCCTGGCCGAGTTCCAGGGCCGTTTGAAGCAGGGCGGGGAACGCCTCGAACTTGCGGACGCCGCCGGGAAGGTGTCCGACACGGTCAAGTACGGGGACCGGGAACCGTGGCCCTTGGCCGCGGATGGCTACGGTGCCACCCTGGAGCGCGTCCGGGCCGTGGATGCCGGGGATGAGCCGGGCAATTGGGCACCCTCCGGCTGGGGCACCGCGAAGGTCGGTGGGGGCACTCCCGGAGCAGCGAACACGTCCGCCTCCTCTGTCGCCCATCCCCGGATCTCCGATGTCCAATGGTCCCGGTGGGTTCGCGGCACGAGCAATGTCGTGACGTTCGCGATGTCCGGCGGCGAGGCGAAACTGGTCTCGGTGAAGTATGTCGAGGTCGGAGCGGACGGTCTGGGCACCGAACGTCGGGTGGCTGCGACCCAAGAGGGCGGCGCCGGGCGTTGGACCGCAACGATCCCACCCGCGGCAGATCTGCGGGTGGTGCGGTTCTGGGTGGAGGCAACGCCCACGGCCGGGAAGATTCATCGCTGGCCTTCGACAAACGAGGTGCGGCCCGCGTTCTCGTACCTGTCCTGGAAGAATCCCGATCGCGGAACCATCGGCCAGTTGCATTTCTGGGATGGGGATCGCATTGAGCCCTCCGGTCAGCCTGGCCAATACCAGCCGGCGCGTCGCAAGGTGGCGGGCTTGCCGAAGCCCCGTGGCAATGCAACGTCGATCTACGTTCCGGCAGCAGGCACCGGAGGCGACGCAGCCCCGGAGGTTCGGGATTTCCTGCGGATCGGATCGCGCAAGGCAGGATGGAAGCTCCGCTTTCACAAGGACGCGCCCCTGGCGGGAATGCGGACCGCCAACGTGCTGTTCGAGGAACGGCCCCGGTACGTCCTGGCCGAGCACCTGAGCTACGAACTGTTCCGGCGCTCGAAGGTGATGACGCCGCATTCGGAGATGGTGCGCTGGATCCAGAATGGGCAGTCGGCGGGTTATCACCTGATGATGGAGCAGCCCAATGGTGCCTTCCTGTCCCGGCGGGAGCGGGATTCCTCCGGCAACCTCTACAAGCTGATCTGGTACGGCCAGGGACTCATCGGCCAACACGAGAAGAAGAACAACCTGACCTCCGGGCACGGTGACCTCCAACAGGTGGTGCGGGGGCTGTCCTCCACCAAACGTCCGCAGGCTTGGGCTTTCATCCAGCAGAACTTCGCCGTGGATGAATGCATCGACTACTTCGTGGTCAACCACTGCATCCAGAACTGGGATGGGTACTTCAACAATTACTTCGCCTTCCACGCGCCCGGGCCCAATGGGAAATGGGAGATCATCCCGTGGGACGAGGACAAGACGTGGGGCGAGTACGATGGGGCCTCGGCGAAGTACGATTGGTACACGATGCCGCTGACCTACGGCATGAACGGGGATCAGCCCCCGCGCGGCGGTGGAAACTGGGGTGGTGGCGGGTTCGGTCCGGGAATGTGGTGGCGTCAGGGAGGATGGTTCAGCGGTCCATTGCTGGCGCAGCCAGACTTCCGGGAGCGTTTCCTCGCCCGTCTCAAGACCTTCGTGAACGAGGAGTTCACCGAGGAAAAGTTCCGCCCGGTGATCGACGATCTCGCGCGGCGTCTGGAACCCGAGGTCCGCCATCGGGCCGAAGTCCGCGGTTCCACCGAGGAAAGCCTCCTGCGGCAATTCCGCGCGGACATGGACTCCTTCCGACGCCAGTTGACCGGCCGTCGCGCCTTCCTCGTCAAGGAACTGGGGAAGTAGGGGAGAAGTTGGAAGTTTGAAGATTCAAGTTTGAAGTCCATCACCACTGCCTCGTGACCTCGTCAGCTACCCTGGGGAGGTAGCAGCCGACGTCAGGAGGCTGTGTTCAGCAGTTCTGGAAAGCCGGAACTGGGAACTTGGAACTTCCCGTCATGGAGAGGATGAATGGCCGGATCTTCCACAATCGGGGAACCTGTGCTCTTGTAACGCCGCATGAGCGAGTCCACCGACACGCACCAGAAGGCGTTACAGATCAATCTCGACCCCGGCAAATACGGCGTCTTCGCCGAGATCGGGGCCGGACAGGAAGTGGCCCGATGGTTCTTCCGGGCCGGGGGAGCCAGCGGAACGATCGCCAAATCGATCTCCGCCTATGACATGACGGTCAGCGACGCGATCTACGGGTCGACCGATCGCTACGTCAGCCAGAAGCGCCTGGCCGCCATGCTGGACCACGAGTACGGGTTGCTGGTGGAGCGACTGGCCGAGAAGCGAGGCTCCACCACCCGGTTCTTCGCCTTTGCCGACACGGTGGCGGCGCGCAGCTACAGCCGCCGGGAGGAAACCCACGGATGGATGGGCATCCGGTTCCAGACCCATCCTGGTGCGGAACCCAGCGACATCCTGATGCACGTCATCATGTGGGACCGCGACAACCTCCAGCAGCAGGAGGCGCTCGGTATCCTTGGCGTGAACCTGGTCCACGGCGCCCTCTACGATTTCGAGAGCGCGGAAAGCGTCATCAAGGATCTCCTCGACAACCTCACGATCGAGCGGATCGAGGTCGACATGATCGAGTTCCGGGGGCCCGCGTTCGTGGGGGTGGACAACCGGATCCTCGCCCTGCAACTCGTGGAAAAGGGCCTGACCAACGCGGCGATGTTCCGACCGGATGGGCGGATCGTCCAGCCGGGGGACCTGCTGTACAAGAAGTGTGTCCTGGTCGAACGCGGGTCGTTCCGGCCGGTCACGAACGTGACGGTGGACATGATCCGCCATGCGCAGGCGCAGTTCATCCAGGAGCCCAACGTCAATTCGGCGGACGTGGTCGTCCTCATGGAAATGACCCTCAAGAACCTCAGTTCCGAGGGAAAGATCAACCACCAGGACTTCCTCGACCGCGTCGACCTGTTGCGCACCTTGGGGCATCCGGTGCTGATCTCGAACTACGGCGAGTTCCACCGGTTGGCCTCGTACCTCTTCCGTTTCACCAAATGCCCCATCGGCCTGGTGATGGGCATCCCGACGCTCAAGGAACTGTTCGAGGAGAAGTATTATGCGGACCTCTCCGGCGGCATCCTCGAGAGCTTTGGCCGCATGTTCAAAAACGAGCTGAAGCTCTACGTCTATCCCTATCGGGACCCGAGATCTTCGGCCGTCATCACGGCGGGCAACCTGCGCGTCGCACCGCACCTGCGGCACCTGTACATGTACCTGGTCGAAAACCATTTCATCCAGGGCATGCGGGATGTCAGCGAGGCCAGCATGGATGTGTTCAGCCGCGACGTGCTCAAGGTGCTCCAGAGCGGTGAACCCGGATGGGAGGACAAGGTTCCGCCCCAGGTGGCCCAATTGATCAAGGAGCGCAAGCTCCTCGGTTTCAAGGGCTGAAGGCGTCCCACGCCAGCTTGATCGCCAACGCGAACACCACGGTCAGGAAGACCGGACGGATGACGCGGGCTCCGTTCCGGATCGCGAGGTGGGAGCCGAAATAGGCCCCGATCAGCTGACCCGCCGCCATCAACGCGCCGATCAGGAAGTCGACCTTGCCTGCTGCGAGGAAAAATCCCAGCGAGGCCAGGTTGCTGGTCAGGTTCATCGCCTTCGTCACGCCGGTGGCGCCACGCAGGTCGAGGCCGTGCAGGAGCACGCAGGCCACCATCCAGAAGGACCCTGTGCCCGGCCCGAGGAACCCGTCGTAGAATCCCAGCAGGAGACCCATGAGGATTCCGAAGGGGGTGGCGGACAGGCGCGCCGGCCGTTGGGTCGAGCCAAGGTCCGGCTTGAGCGCGGTGTAGACGGCGATGACACCGAGAGCGATGGGGATGGCCCGCCGGAGTTGCGATGGATCGATGAGGGTGACCACCCACGCCCCGCCTACGGCGGCACCGAACGTGGCCACGATTCCCGGGATCCAGCGGCCGAGATCAATCAGTCCGGACCGGGCATAGTTCCACGTGGCCAATGCCGTCCCGCAGGACGACTGGAACTTGTTTGTCCCGAGCGCGACCTGGGGTGGGAGCCCGGCCGCCAGCAGTGCCGGTACGGTGAGCAGTCCTCCGCCACCAGCAATGGCATCCACAAATCCGGCGACCGCACCCACCGCGAACAGGGCGGGATGTATCCACGAAAAACCGTCCATGTGGCCCACTTTCCTTCGGGGAACGGGGACTGGCGAGCGCCTAGGTCACGCCCTGGGTTCGTAGCGGGCGACCTTCATCCGGTCGAAATCCCGGTCAAAGGATGCGATGGCGACGTTGGCCTCCGTGGCACCCGCGGCAAGGTAGGCGTCGGCAAATCCGACATTGATCGTCTGAAGCCGGGCCAAGGCGCCGAGTACCTGATTCTCCTCGCGCAAGTCCACCCCATGTTGCCGCAACAGCAGGCCCAACTTCTCCGACGCAAGCTTTCGGTCGATCCCGTAGAAGGAAATCAAGGTGTAATGGGCCTCCGCCACGGTCACGGGGGCGACATCGAGCACGACTTCCCCCGCAGCCGCCTGCTGGAACAGCTTCCTCGATGCCGCCGCCTGGTCGGCGGGAGTGCCGGTGAGGAACCGGAGCAATACGTTCGTATCGACCAGATACCGGGTTGGGATCATTGGGGCCTCTTGGATGAGACCGATCGGGAAATCGCTTCACGGGCGGCTTTTTTCTCGGACTGCGTCGCTTCGGCCGGCCTGCCGGGCTTCAGGCTGCCGAACAGGCTGTCGAGATGGGGCACTGGACGCAGCAGCACGGAACCGTCACTCCGAACCTCGTAGGCGATCCGCTGACGAGGCAACAGATTCAGGGCCTGCCGGACTTCCAGCGGAATGGTGGTTTGAAACCGATCGGTGAGGGTCGATTGCAGCATGGGACGAAGGTATCCCGCTGAAGCGCATTGTAAAGAATGCCTGCATTACGAGCTTTAGCAGTAATGGGAAGCCTCATGCACAAGGCCATGCGGTGAATGAGGCGTATCGGCAATTGTATAATGTATAGACGCGTCCCCATTGCCTTCTCCGGGGAACGGGGACCGGCGAGCGCCGAGGTCATGGGTTGGCATCAGTCGGGGACGTGGCGCAGCGTCACCTGGCCGGTGTCGTCGAGGGCGAGCCACAGGGTGCCGGGCCGGGGGCGGGGGTTGGCGACGCGCCAACGGGCCAGAGGTGTGGCCACCGTCTGTTCCAAGGTGCGCTGGAGCGGTCGCGCGCCCAGCAGGTGGTCGTATCCCGTGCGGGCCACCAGGCGCACCAGGTCCTCGGACCAGGCCAGGCGGAGTTTGGCGCCCGCGAGGCCTTCGCGGGAGGCGAGTTCAGTGAGTTCCTTGCGCGTGATGTTCTCGATGTCCGCTGCGGAAAGAGGCGCGAAGGCGATCACCTCGTCGAGACGGTTGAAGAACTCGGGTCGGAAGAAGCGGGCGACCTCCCCGGCGTAATCGGTGCCCGGACCGACGGCGAAGCCCATGCCCCGGGAGGCGTCGGCTCCAAGGTTGGAGGTGAGGATGATGATGGCGCTGCGGAACCACGTGACCCGGCCGAAGCGGTCGGTGACGCGTCCCTCGTCGAGAAGCCCGAGAAGGACATCGAAGACCTCGGGGGCGGCCTTCTCGATCTCGTCGAAAAGGACGACGCAGAAGGGTTGTCGGCGGACCTGCTCGATCCAGGAGGCGGGACGACCGGTGGAGTCGAGGAGCAGCCGTCGGGCGGCGCCCCAGCCGGCGTACTCACTCATGTCGAGGCGGACGAGCCGGTCGCGTTCGCCGGAGGCCCCGAAGCAGAAGTGCACGAGGGAACGGGCGAGGGCGGTCTTGCCGACGCCGGTGGGGCCGCAGAAGAGGAGGACACCGAGGGGGCGCTCCGGGTCGTTCAGGCCGGTCTTGAGGGTGGCGACGACCTGGGCGGCGGCGCGCGTGGCCGGACGTTGGCCGATGACCTGTCCATCGAAGTGGGACGCCACGGTCTCGAGGTCGAGCGGGAGATCGTCGCGCAGGAACAATTCGGGGAGGCCGGTGTGGCGGACGAAGGCCTCGATGGCATGGGCTTCGGTGATGTCCTTGTTCTTGTCGGTGGCGACGGCACGGCGGCGGGCATCGACGAGGCCGCGGAGGAAGGCGGCGGCGGGTCCGGGGAAGGCCGTGTACGGCTGGAACCGACGGAACATCCGGTGGACCCGGCGGACGACCCCGGGTTGGAGGTGGAGGTTCGCGGACTGGGCCTGGGTTTCGGCGATGCGCTGGAGGACCTTGTTAACCTCGGGTTCGGTGAAGGTGGGGATGCGGACCACCTGGAAGACGTCCAGCAGGCCGGGGAGGAGTCGCCGGCAGGCTTCAAGTTCGGCGGGACTGATCTCGGCGACCATGCGGAGTTCGCCGCGTTGGAGGTACGGGAGGAGGAACGCGGCAACACTGTTGCCGGGGCCCTGCCCGCCGATGGACACGAGTTCGAGGAGGTTTTCGGCGCAGAAGATCCCTGCGATCCCGGCGAGGGCAGCGATGAATTCCTCGGCGCGTTCCTCCCATTCCCCAAGGTAGCGCATCCCGGCCACGAGGCGGGCACCGCTGCCGCGCCAGAGTCGGTGCCGATGGAGGTCCCGGCCTTCCTCGGGGGTTTCCGTGCTGCTGGGCTTCTTGAGCCGGGCGAGCTTCCGGGCGGCGTCCAACAGGACGGTGGACTTCCCGCAGCCGGGCTCACCCACGAGGAGAAGGCTCGATCGGTCGGTATCGAGGAGCTGGACCAGACGGGCCACGAGTTCATCGCGCTCGTAGGCGGCCGAGCTGGCCGCGGCGCGGGATCGGTCCTGCAGCAACGGATCGGCGATGGTGAACAGGACCTTCAGCTCGGGCCGGGTTTCGGGTGCCGGGACACGTTCGGCGCCGATGCGATGGCGGAGGACAATCTCGCCGAGACGGCAACCCGCGGGAGGAAGTCGCAGGGCCAGTTGGGATGGAGCGAGACCGCGCAGGGACTCCTTGACGTAGTGGGCGACAAGACTGCGCACATCACCTCCGGCCTGATACGAAAACTGGAGGCCGAAGTTGGGGATGACGCAGATGGGGAGGCCGGATTCCTGGAGCCCGGTGATGCACGGCACGATCATCGGGATGGTCTCCGGACAGGGCGTGATGCGATCGCCGGATTGGTACTGGGGGCGGACATCGACGCGGACCTCGATCAGGGTCGCTTCGAGAAGATCGGGTTCCGCCAGCCAGGGTTCGTTCTCGATGTTCCACTCGATCACTTCGCGCAATTGGCGAAGGACCTCTTCCTCGGTGGGAGCAGTAGCCGCCGTGGAATCAAACTCGCCAGCAAGGGCACCTCCATGATGTCCGGCGGCGTCGGTCCAGAGGATGACGGGGTAGCGTCGGGTGATCATGGCATGGGATCCGTGCTGAGTACCTGTTCGATGCCTGACGGCAAAGGCAGGGAGGAGAGAAGCAGGGATGTGCTGGCGAACGCGACCCCTGGACGCGGACGCTGGGTGGCGCCGGAGTGGAGATCCGTGAGCTGGGTGACCACTGGGTGATCCGGTTGTGCGGGATCGACGGCCATGGAACCGCGGAAGCGGAGCGGGCCCAATTGGTCGAGGTCGAAATCCGAGCGGCTGGCCAGCATGCGATGGCGCAGGCGCCGGGCCTCTGTCTCGGACGTCGTCAGGACCACCTCAAAGCGGAGGAACCGGATGGAACCGTCGGGTTGGTCGAGGAGGACCAGGCTGGGTCCCGGGGGAAGCAGACGGTGCAGGTTGATCCCCTGGAGCAGACAGACGATGGGCTGATGGGTCGTGTCCGGATGCAGGATTTCGAGATTGACCCCGGGTACGCTGGTCAGCGGTGCGGCGAGCATCCGGGAGAGGGTGGAAGCGATGTGTGGGTCCGACTCGCCCACCGGTTGGCAGAGGGTGAGCGCGACCTGCAAATCCGGGGGGCCGCTCGCGATGGCGTGGAGCAGGGCAAGGTCACCGAGGACATCGACGAGGGGGGAAGGGGACCGATCCTCGTTGCGTGGCGTGGCCTCCACCAGGTCGGCGAGGTCGGCTTCGAGCGCGGCCGCGGCGCGTTGTCGGGAGAGGCGGGAACGGTCGCCGTGCTGCGAATGGGCCACGACCTTGATCGGTTTGGCGGTCGGTCGGCGGTTGATGGTCGGGGAGGCGTGCGTGCGGGTCGGCACTTCGAGCGTCTCGAGGCGTTGCCGGATGTCATCGATCCGCTCACGGCACAGGAAGTAGCGGGCGTGGACGCGCGGCAGGGTTCCGATCTCGATGGGACCCGCGGGGGCTTCGGGCTCCAATTCGGCCTGGATCTGGTCGAGGCTTTCGTGGATGGCATCGATGAGCGCCGGAGGGCAGGAGGAACCCCCGTGCACTCCGAGTTTTTCCGCGATCGCGGGCCATCCGGAGGAGGACTTCACGGACTCGATGATGCGGGTGCGAAGGTGGAAGCCGGAAGGAGTGGCGTCGAGGACGGCAATCATCGGCACCGAGTCCGTGGTCGAGGCGAGGCGGGTGGCGAGCGGTTGTGTGAGTTCTCGTTCGACGACGCGCTTGAGGGCACGTGCGCCGAGTTGGGGATGGTTGCCCAGTTGCACGAGCCGCTCGGAAGCGGCGATCGTGGTGTGGAGCATGCACTGCCGTCGCCGCAGGCCGTCGCGGGAAAGCACCTGCTGGATGAGCTTCCGGGCGATGCCGTCCAGATGACCGGCATCAAGGCTGCGGAAGGGAATCACGCGGTCGATGCGGTTGAAGAATTCCGGGCGGAAGAACTGTTCGGCGGCGCGGATGTAGATCGCATCCTCGCCCGAGGAATCGGCACCTCCGCGGAAGCCGAGCCGCGAGCGCGCCTCGCGGGATCCGAGATTCGAGGTGAGCAGGATGAGGGACTGGGTGAAGTCTGCGACGCGGCCCAGCGAGTCGGTGAGGCGACCCTCGTCCAGGACCGCAAGGAGCAGGTCGGAAACCTCGGGGGCGGCCTTCTCGAATTCATCGAGGAGCACCACCGAGAACGGTTGGCGGCGGATGGCACCCGTCAGCAACCCATCAGGATTCTGCGGCGTGCCGGTCAGACGCGCTGTGTTCACCCCGTCGACGAACTCGTTCATGTCGAAACGCAGGAGGCGTTCGTCGCTGCCAAAGAGGAGTCGCGCGAGGGCTTTTGCGGACTCCGTCTTTCCAACGCCCGTGGGCCCAAGCAGGAGGAGCGTCCCAAGCGGCCGTCGGGGATCGTTCAGGCGCGCCTTGAACGGAACCAGGATGTCCGCAAAGGCGTCGAGGGCGTGGTCCTGACCGGTGATCCGTTCCCGGAGTTGGCGGAGCAGGGAAGCCCGGTCGAGGGCGATGCGGTCGTCCAGGAGCGCGATCTGGAGGCCGCTGACCCGGTGGAACTCGTCGAGGACGGTCTCACGGGAAATCTGCCCGCTGGCGTGGCGGCGGGCGAGGCGTTGGAGGAAGGAGGCCGCCTTTCCGGGGAAGGCGGCGTCGCCGGCGTGACGGCGGTGCAGTTCGTAAACGGCAGGGATCACCTCGATGTCAAAGCGGCAGGCATGGTCCTGTTCGAGTCGGCGGACCACATCGATGAGCACGCGCAGGGTGTCCGTCTCGGGCGGTTCCGAGAGGGGGATGACGTGGAACAGGTCGGCAAAGGCCCGGTCGCGCTCGCGGAGGATACGCCACGCCTCGGGCGTGATCTCGGCCACGATGCGCACGGAGCGCCGGGTCAAGGCAGGCTTGAGCACCTGGGCGACGGTGAGATCGGAAGCGCTGCTCTGGCCCGCGCTGAAGAGGCCCAGCAGGTCATCGAAGTAAAGGACCCGATCCTTGCGGGCGGCGTGGTCGAGGATGGCGGTGACGCGATTCTCCCATTCGCCGAGATGGCTCATGCCGCTGATGAGGCGCATGGGGGACACCAGCCAGAGTTCGCGGCTGCCGCCGTAGCGTTCGCGCTTCCGATGGGCCATCCGCCAGGCGAGTTCGTGCAGGAGTGTCGTCTTGCCAACCTTGCGTGGGCCGACGAGGACGACGGGGCGCCGGTCGGAAGCCGCGAGGAGTCGAGCGAGTTCGTCCACTTCGCGGTCGAGTCCGATGGCCCGGTCGAGGTCGTCCGGATAAAGGGCGTGGAGGGGCCGGCCGATGCGGCGCAGTTCGAGTTCGCCGTCGACCTGTTCCTCGTCGCCGAAGAGTTGGGCGCGCGAATCCTTGTCCTTCTTCCGGGACTCTCCGCCCGGTTGGACGGTGATGGGAAGGACCATCATGCGAGCCTTGCCGGTGAGGGCGATCTCGGAGAGATCGACGTAGCCTTCGCGTTCGGCCTGGCGGAAGTGGCGAGTCAGCACCTCGGTGGCCCGGGCGGTGAGGTCCTGTCCCGGGGCCACTTCGAATCGCAGGTCGGGCACGGACGGGCTGAACCAGAGCTCCCGGTCCAGGGCAGGGTAACCGGCAAAGAACAGGCGCAGTCGTTGGGATCCGGACTCGAGATCGAGACGCAGTTCGAGGGTGGCGTCCTTGAGGGGCGGCTGGAAGGTCCAGACGGAAAGGGCCTCTTGCCGCGGCTCGCGTCCCAGTTCGTGCAACAGCGTCTGGAGATCGCTGGTCAGCCGGGCGAGGGCGCGGCTGAGCTTGTCGGCCCGTTGGGTGGGGCCCTGCGCGAACAGGGGTTGCACCGTGAATGACGGCGATCGCGTGTCGCTGCTGGATTTCTCCTCGACGAAGACAGGCACGTTGAAGGTCATGGCGTTCCTCCACCGGTGGCTGCCTCGATGACTCGGTTGAGCCGTTCCTCGACCAGGTTTCCGAGCGCCGCCTCCCAACCGTGCTCGGAGCAGGGACGTTCGCCGAGTTGTGAATCGCGGATCACCTCCTGGGCCGTGAGGTGGGTGCGGCGGACGTCCCCGCCAACAGCCCGGATCCGGCCCGCCTGTTCGATACGCTCGGGAATCCGGATCTGATCCAGATCCTTCTGGGTGGTCTGGACCCAGACCACCTGTTCCGAACGTCCCTGGCGGAAGACATGGAGTCCTTCCTCACCCGCGAAACGCGGAAAGCAGAGGTCGCCGTGGACTTCAAAGGCGACTCCCCAGACGGAGGGCGGCAATGGATTCGGCCAGAGCGATGGCGTATCGGACGGCTGGCGCTCCAACACGGGGCTGCCGCGCTTGCCGACGCCCTTGGCGTTGATGAAATGGAGGGCTCGCACCGAACCCAGCTTCGAGGCGAGCCGGTGGAAGGCACCGGCAACCGTCGCGAGGAGTTCGCGCGGTTCGGCAAAGAACCCCAGCGTCACGTGGTTCGGTGCCGGGAGGTGGGCCCGGAACAGATCGTGCATCACTTCGCGCCGGTCCGCGGTCAACTGGGCGAGGCGGGCCTGAAGGCCCGGGAGATCGACGGGACGACGCTCGTAGAGCGGCAGGAGCACGTCGGCTTCCAGCATGCGGCTGCGTTCCTCGAGTCCAGTGGCGCCGGCACAGGCGCTCCGGAGACGCTCGAGCCGTGCCCGGTTCTCGGGCGGGATTTCCTTGCGGGTTCCGGCGCGGCGCTCCGCGGCTTCGAGAAGGGAGATTTCGTCGTCCACCCGCGATGCCGCGGTGCTGGAACCCATGCGGCCGACCAGTCGCCGGAAGGTGGTGACCTCTGCGGCGAGCTGGGCTTCCGAAGTGGGAGCAGCCGGCGAGGCAGCCGACGAGCCCTTGCGGTTCCTCGGCGCGGGCAGCGCCGAGCGGACATCGATGATCGGGCCCCCGTCCTGCCAGCGGACTTCGGCACGTAGCGGGATGTCCTTCGCGTAGCCATTCAAGGCTTCCGCCAGGGGGACCAGGAGCTTCCGTGCGATGGAACGTCGCAGCGGTCGGGCGCCGTAACGGACGTCGTACCCTTCGGCGGCGAGTTCGCGGGCGACATCAGGCGCGATGACCAGATCGATCGGTCGGTACCGGAGGCCGTCGCGTTTCCGGATCTCGTCCAGATGGCGGTGGGCGATCCGCAGGACGACGTCGGGTTCCAACGGCAGGAACGGCACGATGGCGTCCATCCGGTTGAAGATCTCGGGCCGGAGGAAACGGCGGACGGCGTCGGCGAAATGGGCTCCGGCCTCGGACCGGCGGGAGTCGGTGGTGCGGAAGCCGACGGGGCCGGTGTGGAATCCCTGGGCGCCGAGATTCGAGGTCATGATGACGACGCTGTTGCAGAAGTCGGCCACGCGTCCGGCGGCGTCGGTCAGTCGGCCGTCGCCCAGGATCTGGAGGAGCAGGTCGAAGAAGGAGGGATCGGCCTTCTCGAACTCGTCGAGCAGGATGACGCTGAACGGTTGCTCGCGGACACGGGCGGTGAGAAGGCCCTCGTTGCCGCCGGCCGCCACCCCACCGATCAGGCGTTGGACGGCGAGGGGATCACTGAACTCGTTGAGATCGAACCGCACCATGCGCGCCGGATCGCCGAAGAGGAACTCGGCGGTGGCCTTCGCCATCTCGGTCTTGCCGGTGCCGGTGGGGCCAATGAAGAGGAACGAGGCGAGCGGCTTCCTCGGGCGGGCGAGGCGTGCCTTCACCATCGCCAGGAGGTCCAGCACGCGATCGACTGCCGTCGGTTGCCCGATCACCCGCTGTGAGAACCATTCGTGGGTCTCCATCAGATCGAGCGGGGTATCGTCGTCGAGCAGGACGGCGGGAAGACCCGTTTCACGGGAGAACGCGGTGAGCACGGCCGTTTCCGTGATGGACTTGTCCGGGAATCGATCCGCCAGGAGATTGCGGAGGAATCGGAGCGGACGCCCTGGATTGGCGGAGTAGGTGGCGTACCGGGTGTGGACCTGGTGAAGACGAACGAGGGCGGCCTGGGTTTCGGCTGCGGGCAGGGTGAACTTGCCCGGGGCCGCCGCCAGCACGGCATCGAGGATCCGCCGGGTCTGTTCGGGTGTCCGTTCCTTGAGGGGCCAGGTCTGGAATGCCGTCAGCAGGTTTGGCTCCGTCCGGCCTATCGCAGCGAGCTGTTCCGGCGTGACCTCCGCAATCGCGAAGACCTCGCCACGTGCCAGCCATGGACGGAGGAATCCGCCGACGCTCTGACCATCGCGGTTCACCTTCCCGACCTCGGTCAGCTCGGAAAGGTTGCCCAGATGGAGGATGGCCTTGGTGCGGGCGACTTCGCGACACAGGTTCTGGCAGCGTTCCTGCCACATGCCGAAACCGACCGGGCCGGACATGAGTCGGGCCGCGCTGGTCGTCCAGAACGCCGTGTGCGCAAACCCAAGGTCGGCCCGACGGCGGGCCAGTTCCCGCACGAGGGCGGTCTTGCCGGTGCCGGGTGCCCCCACGAGCAGCAGGCTACGACGGTTCGGGGCGGAGAGCGCTTCGGCGAGGTTCAGGAGTTCCTCGTCGAGTTCGTGTGCCTGCTCGACGGAGGATGCGGACGGGCGGGGCGTTTTCCGCGTGGGTTCGTCGCCGCTGCCGACGCTGGGGGGGAGTTCCTCCGCGAGTTGGATCAGGACACTGGGTTTGTCCGACGTTGCGCTGCCCGCGACCGCCACCTGACGTGGGGACTTGCGCTGGACCTGAACGGTGAGTTCTTCGATTCGGAGGGATTGGATCCGGGCAAGGCGTTCCAGTCGATGCAGCTTCAGGGGTTGGCCCGAACTGGCGAGCAGCAGGCGGATGTGTTCCTCGACGTGCTGTCGGAGTTGCGAGGCACGCGCCGCGAAAACATGCGCTCCCAACGCCGGAACGTAGGCCTGGTGCCGGCCGCCCTCGGACCACCGCACGAAATGGATCGTGATGTGGACCGGCGTTTCCCACTCGGCATTCCGTCGCGGGGGCTTGAACTCGACGAGCAGGGAATCTGATTCGACTTCCGCCATGATCCGCCGTCGATGCAGCGTGACAGCCGGGGCAAGGTTCATGTCCTCCAGCAGGCTACGGGCCTTCGCCGTGAGGATTGGCCGTCCGGGGCGCGAGGGATCCTCCAGCGCGGAGACCTCAGGCAAGCCGAGGGCTTCGGACAGTTCGACATCCTCTGCGAGGACGCAGGAAAGGCACTTCAGGCGGAACAACTCAGCAGGCATGGACGGACCCGTCCGGCAACTATGGGGCAGATGGGTTGTCGGGGGGAATGCTGGAGAATGCGCTGCTGCGCCGGTTGGTGAAGCGGGTCTGGACGGTGGGGTCTGTGGCGGAGTTCGAGGCGCAGCTGTGACCCTGGAATCGGCAGCCCAACTACCTGCAGATGGCCCCAGGGGATACGCAACAGTTCATTGGGGAAAATGGCTCACGCAAAGACGCAAAGACGCAAAGGGGGGAAGAGCAGGTCCCTTCTTTGCCAGGTCTTGGCGTCTTTGCGTCTTGAGCGAAGCGGGCGTGAGCATTTCAGCCGGCACCACCTCTCGGTGTGGGCGATGCATCTGAGGTGCGGGGAATCACGGTGCAAAGGGTGCGTTCTTTCCTCTCTACTCTACTGGCTCCGCGTAAGGACTGTCGGTTCTGTCCTGTGCTTTGTTTCCAATCGCGTGGGGTCGGCTCGGTCGCCGAAAGGAGGGAAGGTTTCACGCGGAGCCGCCGAGGCCGCGGAGTGGGCGGTAACCTTTGCCCGGATTCCGGCGTAGACAGAAGGGTTGAACGAATCGACCGACTACGACGGAGCCTGGAAGGAGACGCTGGAGCGGTTCCTGCCGCAGTTCCTGGAACTGGCGTTTCCGGCGATCCACCGGGCGGTCGATTGGACGAAGACGGTGCGGTTCCTGGACACCGAGTTGCAGGAGATCGTTCCTGTGTCGGAAGCCGGGACCCTGCGGGTCGACAAGCTCGTGGAGGTGACGCGTGTCGACGGGGCTGAGGAGTGGCTTCTGATCCACGCGGAGGTCCAGACCCAGCGGGAGGCCGGGTTTGCGGAGCGGATGTTTGACTACCACTTCAGGATCCGGAACCGGTTCCAGCGTCCGTTGGTGAGTCTGGCAGTGCTGGCGGATGAACAGAGGCGCTGGCGGCCTGCGAGGTACGAAGCGGATGTGTTGGGATGCCGGATCCGGTTCGAGTTTCCGGTATGCAAGCTGTCGGAGTTGGACCTGGAGCCCTGGTTGGCAGCCCGAAACCCGGTGGCACGTGTGATTGCGGCGCATCGGGTGGCGCAGCAGACGGCAGGAGCCGGCAGGGCGACGAAGCGGCGGAAGGGCAAGCTGGGGTTGGTGCGGTCGTTGCTGGAATCCGGAGCCAATGTGGAGGAAGTGGCGGAGGTGCTGCGGCTGATGAACTGGCTGCTGGCGTTGCCCGCCGAGGAGGAGGTAGTTTTCCGGAAGGAACTGGGACGCTTCCAGAAAGGGACAAGTATGCCGTACATCAGCACCTACGATCGATTGGTCCGGGCCGAAGGCCTGGAGGAAGGTTTGTTGTTGGGCCGACAGGAAGGTCGACAGGAGGGGCGACAGGAGGGGCGGCTCACGGTCTTGCGGGAAACGATTGCGGAAGCGTTGCTGGAACGATTCGGGGTGGCGTTCGAGTCGGTTCGCCCGCGACTCGATTCCATCAAGGATGAAGCGTTGCTGCGCCGGTTGGTGAAGCGGGTTTGGACGGTGGGATCCATGACTGAGTTCGAAGCCGAGCTATAACGAAGTCGGGACGCACGGCTGGCACCCACCCAGAGGCCGGGGCAGGGCACCGTCCGGTCGGTCGGGTTGATTCTCGCCACAGGTTCGTCAGTTCCAGGGACGGCGACCGTTGCCACGGGGGGTCCGTGGGACCATGCGGGGTAAATTCCAGTTGGTCCCGTGGCAGCTGCCCCCGTAGCCTGCGCGCATTCTGCGACGGAGCGGAACCCGAAGACAGGATGTACGCTTTCTCCCACGAGTGTCCCAATTGCGGTGCCCCGGTCCCGTTTGCCTCGGCGATCGCGGTGTTCGCTGTCTGCGGACATTGCCGGTCGTCGGTGGTGCGCCGGGATGCCCAGATGGAGTTGATGGGGGTTCAGGCGCAACTGCCGCCCGACATCTCGCCTCTCCAGATCGGTACCCAGGGTTCCTACGAAGGACGGCCGTTCACCCTCATCGGCCGGGTGCGGATGGGATATCGCGAGGGGTCGTGGAACGAATGGTGTGCGGATTTCGGGAACGGTCTCTGGGGATGGGTGGCGGAGGCGCAGGGCTTCTACATGGTCAGCTTTGAGGTCGAACCTCCCGCAGACCTTCCCGGAATGGCTGAGCTGCTGGAGAGGGAATCCCGCCCTGGAGGACCGCCACCGCTGGTTGATTACCGGCTTCATCAGGGGCGCGAGGCCTTGAAAGTGGGCCGGTCCATGCAGATTGCCGGGACCCGGTATGCGGTCCGCGACACGAAGCAGACCGAGATCCTGGGCTCCGAAGGTTCGCTGCCCTTCACCGCGGTTCCGGGCCGTGCCGCGATCAGCGGTGACCTGGGCGGTCCCGGTCGTGCGTTCGCGAACATCGAGTATTCGAACGACGGCATCCGGCTCTTCACCGGGCACTATTGCACCTTCGAGGAACTGGCATTCCGCGACCTCCGCCCCCTGCCGGGATGGACGACGAAGGATGTCGAGACCACGCGAAGGGAGGCCGACGCCCTCAATTGTCCGACCTGCGGCGCTGCGCTGAACCTCCGCGCGGCCGGCCTGTCGATGGTGGCGCACTGTGTGGGCTGCGGCAGCCTGGTCGACACGAGTCATCCGGCCGTGCAACTGGTGGCGACGGCGTCCATCCGGCAACAGGGATTCAAGCCCGTGATCCCGATCGGGACGCGCGGCACCCTGAAGGGCGTCGAGTACGAATGCATCGGCTACCTGCGTCGGCGGGACAACTACGGCTACAGCTGGGATGAGTTCCTTCTGTTCAATCCCTTTGCCGGTTTCCGTTGGCTGGTGATGTACCAGGGGCACTGGAGCTTCATCGAGATGCTGCTGGAGGAGCCACCCCAGTTCTTCGGGATGCCCGTGATCGATCGGCAGGAATTCCGCCCCTTTTCGGTGGGACGCGCCGAGGTGGTTTACGTCCTTGGCGAATTCTACTGGCAGGTCCGGCATGGGGAACGCACGGAGGTTGCCGACTTCATCGCTCCGCCCCGCGTCCTCTCGAGCGAGAAGTATCCGGAACTCGCCGAGGTGACGTGGTCGGCCGGCGAGTACATGACGGGGAAGGAAGTTCACGCGGCCTTTCGATTGCCCGGAGCGGTGCCCGAGCCAATGGGGCTCTACCTGAATCAGCCCAATCCCCACCTGGAAAAGGGGCGGACGCTGAAGTGGCTCCTGCCCTTGCTGGCAGGCGTCTTCCTCCTGATCTCGCTGATTGCGGCCGCGACACGGTCGAACGAGGCGGCCTTCCACTCCGGTTTCGCGATGTCGCAGGTCGGCACCAATGGCGCGATCGTCAGCGAGGCGTTTGAGTTGAAGGGTTCCCACGCGCAGGCTGTGGAGTTCAGTCTTCAGGCCGGCCTGAACAACAGCTGGCTCGAAACCGGGATCGACCTCGTGAACGTCGATACCGGTCAGGTGGAACGCGAGATCGTGGTCGGCGTGGATTTCTACTCCGGGAATGACGACGGCCCGTGGGAGGAAGGTTCCCAGCAGCGCAGCGTCATCGTCCCGGCGGTGCCGCCGGGCGAGTACCGCCTGTTGATCGAACCCAGCATGGATCCACCCAATCCGCAGCTCCCGTTCTTCATCGGCATCCGGCGCGATGTCATGGTGTGGTCCAATGTCTGGTTGGGCTTCATCGGGTTGATGGCGTACCCGATTTACCGGTGGATGCGCCTGTCCAGCTTCGAGACCGCCCGGTGGGCGATGAGTGATTTCTCACCCTCCGCCGGAGCGGATGACGACGACGATGATGACGAATGAACCGGCGTGACGATGGAAAGGTGATGCGATGCGACTGAAGACACCGGTCTATACTATCTACGGGCTCCTGTTGTGCGGCTACCTGGCGGTGGCCAGTCGCTACGGATTCAGCCTCCTCAACACCATGACGCCGCGCTTCCTGCGGTCGTCCGGAGCCATGCTCCAGCACAAGTGAACGGAACTTCCATGAATCTGGACTTCGGTAAGATCCTCGGCCTCGGCGTCAGCAGCATGATCTACTCGGTCATCGGGCTTTTGACGTTCCTGGGGTGCTTCTACATCGTCGACAAGCTTACCCCGGGTGACCTGTGGAAGGAACTCGTCGAGAAGAAGAACACCGCCGTGGCCATTTTCTTCGGCGCGGTGGCCATCGGCATGTGCCTGATCATCGCCGCCTGTCTCCATGGGTGATGTTGCCGGATGAACGACCGCGCCACCCGGCTCCTCCTGCTCGCGAGCGTCTTCGTCATCGCGACCTGTGGGCTGATCTATGAGCTGATCGCGGGGACGTTGGCGAGTTACCTCCTGGGGGACTCCGTCCTCCAGTTCTCCACGGTGATTGGCGTGTACCTGTTCGCCATGGGGGTGGGGTCATGGTTGTCGGGATTCGTGGCGCGAGGCGAGGCACGGCTGTTCGTCCAGGTGCAGTTCCTGATTGGATTGATCGGCGGAACCTCCGCGGCCGCTCTGTTCGTGCTGTTCACGCAGGTCAACGCCTTCCGTCCCGTCCTTTACGGTCTCATCTTCCTCATCGGGACGTTGGTGGGCCTCGAGATTCCGCTGCTCCTGCGCATCCTGAAGGACCGGCTCGAGTTCAAGGATCTCGTCGCGCGCGTCTTCACGTTCGACTACATCGGCGCGTTGCTCGCCTCCCTGCTGTTTCCTCTGGTCCTCGTGCCGCACCTCGGCTTGGTGCGGTCCTCGTTCCTGTTCGGCATGCTCAATGTCGCCGTCGGATTGCTCAGCGCGCGGGTGTTGCGTCTCAGCGGTCCGTGGGCGCGCACGACTTCGCTCCTCGGGTGCGGATTGTTCGTCGTCCTGTTCGGCGGGTTCGTCGCCGCCGACCGTTTCACGTCGTGGTCCGAGCGCAACACCTATACCGATCCGATCATCCACGCGGTGTCGTCGCCCTACCAGCGCATCGTCCTGACCCAGGGCGCCGGGGACCTCCGCCTGCACCTGAACGGCAACCTCCAGTTCAGCTCGTGCGACGAGTACCGTTACCACGAGTCGCTGGTTCATCCCGGCCTGGCTCGGTTGCCGCAGGCGAAGCGGGTGCTCGTCCTGGGAGGAGGCGACGGACTCGCCGTGCGGGAAGTACTGAAGCATCCAGGCGTCGAACAGGTGCTGCTGGTCGACCTCGACCCCGCAATGACGCGGATGTTCTCGAAGCTCCCCCTGCTCACGCAGCTCAACCTCGATTCCCTCGCCTCCGACAAGGTGCGCGTCGTGAACGCGGATGCCTTCACCTGGCTCGCCGAGGCAAAGGAAACTTTCGACTTCGTCGTGGTCGACTTCCCGGACCCCTCCAATTTCAGCCTCGGGAAGCTCTACTCCACCGCCTTCTACCGCCGGCTGCGCACCGTGATCGCGCCGGGCGGTGCGGTGGTGGTTCAGTGCACCTCGCCGCTGGTCGCACGCCGCGCGTTCTGGTGCATCGACGCCACCCTGCGCGAAACCGGATTCCAGACGCGGCCCTATCATGTGTACGTCCCCAGCTTCGGCGAATGGGGCTTCATCCTGGCCTCCCTCGAATCGTTGCCCACCGACCTCTCCCTGCCGGAAGGACTCCGGTTCCTCAGCGCGTCGACCGTGCGCGGCCTGTTCGAGTTCCCTCCCGACATGGACCGCGTCGAGGTCGACGTGAACCGCCTCAACAATCAGGCGCTTGTCCGGTACTTCGAGGAAGACTGGGGGAAGGTGCGATGAAGCGGCGCGCCTTCATGAAGGGGAGCATGGCCGCGGCTGCCGCGGGCATTGCGGGCAGTTGGACCGGTTGTCGCCCGGGGGACGCGTTCATCCAGGGAACGATCGTTGGTCCCAACCGGGAGTTGGGCCATCGCCTGCGCGATGGCGGCTTGCCCGCCCCGGAACGTCTCGAGTCCGTGGATGTGGTGGTGGTCGGCGGCGGCGTGGCCGGCCTCGCGGCGGCGCGGACATTGTCGCGCGCAGGCGGGTTGAAACTGGTGCAGCTCGAATTGGAATCCGAGATCGGCGGCAATTCCGGATGGGGCCAATCGACGACAACGGCCTATCCGTGGGGGGCCCATTACGTGCCCTTGCCCGGCAGGGAAGCCGTGGAAGTCCTCCGCCTGTTCGAGGAGTTGGGGGTCATCACGGGACACGATTCCGCCGGTCGGCCGATCTATCGCGAGGAATTCCTCTGCCATGACCCCGAGGAACGACTCTTCCTGCATGGACGCTGGCAGGAAGGACTGATCCCGCACCTGGGCGTGTCCCCGGCGGATCGCGCTGAGATCGACCGTTTCCTTGCCCGGATGCACACGCTGCGCGAAGGGACCGGTGCCGACGGTCGGCCTTTGTTTGCGATCCCCGTGGATCGCAGTTCCTCGGATCCGGCCTGGCGGGCCCTGGACGTGGAGTCGTTCTCGGCGTGGCTGGATCGGGAGGGGTTCCGGGCGCCCGCGTTGCGGTGGTATGTGGATTACTGCTGTCGCGATGATTTCGGGCTCGCCGCGGCCGGTGTCAGTGCCTGGGCTGGCCTGCATTATTTCGCGGCACGGGGCGGAGAAGCCGCCAATGCCGAGACCAGTGCCGTGGTCACCTGGCCGGAGGGGAACGGATGGCTGATCCAACGGATGCGGGAAGGGATCACGAGCGAAGTGCGACGGGGTTGTGCGGTGCATTCAGTTCAGGGCCGGGATGGTCGGGTCCGCGTTGCCGCCTTCGATGCCTCATCCGGTCGCTCGGTCGGTTGGGATGCCGCGCAGGTCGTGCTTGCGGTGCCCATGTTCGTCGCTGCCCGATTGTTGGGACCCGAGGGCGCGGGACGTGGGGCCGGGGCCGTGTACCCCCCATGGTTGGTGGCCAACCTGACCGTGGATCACCTTCCCGAGGGCCGGGGGATGGGTCCTGCCTGGGACAACGTCCTTTTCGACGGCCGCGGCCTGGGCTATGTCGTCGCCACCCACCAGCATCTGCGCCCGGTCACCGGCGACTCGGTCCTCACCTACTACCTCCCGTTGGACCATCTCCCGCCCGTCGAGGCCCGACGGCAGGCCGCCATTTGGAGCTGGGAACAGGCCCGCGATCTCGTCCTCCGGGACCTCGAACGCGCCCATCCGGACATTTCCTCCATCACGCGTCGGTTGGACGTCAAGATCTGGGGGCATGGCATGATCTGTCCCGTCCCTGGGTTCCTCTGGCACGGCAACCGCCACCGCTGGGCGCAACCCTTGGGGAACATCCACTTTGCCCATTCCGACCTTTCCGGAATGAGCCTGTTCGAGGAGGCGTACACCCGCGGTGTCGCCGCCGCCCAGGCCGTGCTGGGAGCGAAATCCGCATGAAGACCCTCGGACGCCATAGCCTCATCGAACTCAGCGGCTGCGACCCCGAACGGCTCAAGCGCGTCCGCGAGGTCCGCTCCGCCATGCTCGAAGCGGCCCGACGCGCCAACGGCACCATCGTCAAGGCCGTCTTCCACGCCTTCAGCCCCTGGGGCGTCAGCGGTGTGGTTGTGATCGCCGAGTCCCACCTGACCA
>Ga0172373_10002517_pt1 | contig 27917 bp, 27 predicted proteins | sample Lak10m_2_FD_114546 | JGI IMG/M metagenome (GOLD analysis project Ga0172373, IMG submission 114546) | Freshwater microbial communities from Kabuno Bay, South-Kivu, Congo - kab_092012_10m | ecosystem: Environmental > Aquatic > Freshwater > Lake | place: Democratic Republic of the Congo...
CAGTCGGCAGGTACCAACAATACCGGCGTAACACTGCGTGCCGACCTGAGCAGCATGGCCGGCGGTGCAATAACAGTTTTTGCATCCGGGTATTATCTCGCTTCACCATCACTGGGGGTGTTTGTGGCCTTCGCTGATGGGAGTGTAGTGAAATTGCTCATCACGCCAATGGCCAGGGTACAGGTCATCCACAATGCTCCCGAAACACCGGTTGATATCTATCTGGACAGTCTGCGTCTGGCCGACAATTTCGCTTTCCGGAAAGCGACAGCGTTTCTTGACGTGCCTGCCGACAGGGATCTGAGGCTCGGTATCGCAGGCCCCGAAAGCACAGGCCCGTCTGCCGCAATAGCCAGTTTCCCGCTCAATTTGCAAACCGGAAAGCGCTATGTTCTGATGGCTGCCGGAACAGCAGGCGCCACAGGCCCGTCGGCAATCAATCTTTTTGTCCAATCTGATGCCCGCGAAACTGGCAGTGCCAGCGGACTTGATATGATGGTGTTTCACGGAGTACCCGATGCCCCCGCTGTGGATGTGGATGCCGTTTTTGAAACGGATAACGTAATATCCGGACTTTCCTACGGTACATTCACCAGTTACCTGAATCTGCCGGCTGCCAAATACGATCTCGCTCTGCAACCCGCCGGAACCAGTCAGACGGCAGCTTCCTTCAGAGCTGACCTGAGTAGTCTGTCCGGAAAGGTCGCCACGGTTTTTGCCTCCGGATTTTTGTCACAGTCGCCCGGACTGGCGCTGCTGGCCGCTTTCCCGGATGGTACGGTGACGGAGTTCAACAGAACGCCCGTTGCGAGGTTCCAGTTGGTACATAACTCTCCGGCTCCGGTACTTGATGTATATGTGGGCAACACCCTGCTGCTCGATGCCTTTGCATTCCGTACAGCAACGCCTTTTGCCGATATCCCAGCAGACAGAAACCTGACGGTTAAAGTTGCTGCAGATACCAGCACGTCATCCGCCAGTGCTTTTACGGGTTTCCCCGTTAATTTCAGCACCGGAGAAACGTACGTAATCGTTGCTTCGGGCATTGTTGGTGCTCCCGGTCCCAAGGCTTTTAAACTGTTTCTCAAATCAGGTGCGCGGGAGCTGGCCTCTGTGCCCGGCAACGTGGATGCTCAGTTCTTTCACGGTTCTACCGACGCACCCGAGGTGGATATTCGACTGCCGGGAGGAGCAGTACTGTTCGATAATATTCAGTATGGCGAGTTTTCCGGATACCAGAGTGCTTCCGCAGCCGATTACAAGTACTATCTGACTCCGTTCAACAACAATAACAATATTCTGGGTGCCTATATCGCCGAATGGTCGCAGCATGCCGGTGAAGCTGTCACGGTGTTCGCTTCCGGCTATTACAGTGGCGTGTCACCGGCCTTCGCCCTGTGGGCCGCTTTCGGATCGGGTGTCACAGTGCCGCTACCGCCGGTCGCAGTTTCTACCAATGAACCCGCTGCAGATGAGGGCATGACCCTATGGCCCAATCCGGCAACAGAGGTGGTTTCCGTTAAAATGTATGTGAAGGAAAATACAGAACTGATCTACCGGATTATGGATGCAGGTGGTAAAACAGTACAGGAAGGCTCTTTCGGACAAGTCAATGCCGGCACATTCAGTGAAACACTCAGCGTGGGTAGCCTGATTCCCGGGGTCTATTGTCTGCAGCTATCATCCGGAACCGGAGATCTTGTACAAAAACTGGTGATTCAGCGATAGCGTGTATCTGAAAAACATTTGTACCTGAATGAACAAGCGTTAGAGCTTGTTCAGGATTCTCTCACCGAGTCAAAAACGGCTCATTTTTCGCTATTTTCACCTTTTTTCAGTTACATAGCACCGGCTATGCGCCTTCAAAAACGCAAAAACTGACAAAAAATCAGCCTGTTTTTGCCAACGGCAGAGAATCCTGAAGACGGACGGGGCTGTTTCTACCACGGTACATACAGTGAAAACTTCAGCAGGGACAATAAAAGCCTGTCTTCAAGTGTCCTGGCTGAAACTTCCTTTGAATATGAATCTGCGTGAAGATTCTGCGTAACATCTGCGCAAAGAATCTGCGTAACATCTGCGCGAAATACCCCCCCCCTGTGCGTCCCCAAAAAGACGAGTCATCCCGCGAGTGACTCACAGGATGACTCATGTTATCCGAAAAAGAGAAATCTGCAGTTAATTACTGAGACTGGAGCGGGATATCGGCCGGTGTGGCTGCACCACCACCCACAGAGAGGACTGCGGCTACGCAAAGCAGCATGAGCAGACCCGCGAGTACCCAGGTAGCTTTCTCAATAAAGTCGGTAGAGCGCGCTGCGCCGAAAAGTTGCTGAGCCTGGCCGCCAAAGTTCGGATCAAGACCACCCCCTTTGGAGTTTTGCATCAGAACAACCAGTACGAGCAGAACGCTCACGATGGCGATGAGAACGGTTATGGTAGATAACATCGTGAATTTACTTTTTTAGTTTGTCAATTTCGGCCGCAAAGTAAGCGCTTTTTTCGGGAAAAGTCAAAATTAACCTTTCATACATGAGAATTGCTTTTTCCCGATACCCCTGACGGGCAAACAAACGCGCCAGTGTCTCTGATATCACATCCTTGTTCTCGGAAACACTTCTCTCCGCCAGCATCTGAGCCACCCCCGTACCCTGTGGAATGTTTTTTGAGTTATGTATATTTGTATTTTCTTCATTTTCAGTATCTTCAGCATCTTCTTCTTCAAAGTGAACTGCCTTTTTCTCTTCAACGACAATCTCGTCTTCCACTTTTTTCCGAGCGCTCAGCAATGGCACATTGAAGGAATTATACCAGGCTTCATAGGTCTGATAGGTTGGCACAGAGGGTTTTGTGCCTTGTACAATTTTCTCCGGTTCATCTGACGGGGGCTGATTATTAAGCTGATCCATGATTTCTGCTTCCTGTACTTCTGGTTTGACGGGCGTATGTTCTACAGCCATTTCAAGCCGCTCAGGCTGAGTATGCTGTACTGATGCCGTATTTTCCATTCTTTTTTTCAGTGTTTCCACCGGTTTGAGCTCCAGCACTTCCTCCTGCACCCACACTGCCTGCGGGGTAATCATCTGCGGGGCAACCAGTCGGAAAAGTTGCGACCGGTCAAGGCTGTAAACGGCCGCAGTGGTGATATTCTTTTCCGTATCCGGGTGATTGGTTTGCCTCGACCTGATGGCCAAAAAATACCAAAGGTTGTGCGTGTAGGGATACGCGAGCGCAAGCGTCTTTAACTCCTCGTAACTGATGGTGCGCAACAGCTCGGGATCCTCAATCAGTCGGGAAAATCGTTCTTGTGTCATGCGCTGATTTACCAGTCGTTGAATGCTTCGTTGAATACATCCTCCAGCAACTGATCCAGAATAGTCTTTATCAGCCGATCCTGGACGGTCAGAAGATCTTCCGTGTTGGAAAACTCGGCGAAGTGGCTCTTGGTCCGCTCGCTCTTCCAGCTCTTGCTCTCGTTTTTGTTGTTCACATACCTGACAGAAACACTAACTTTTAACTGGTTCAATGCCACCACTTCCCCTGGTTTGGGCGCTACAGGGGTAACGGTGAATCCTGTTACCCTGCCCGAAAATTCCACATCGGGAGTGCCATTCCGCAATTGGAGTCTGGTTTCCGCCCTGATTTTGTCCTTCAGTCGCTCGGTGAAGTCGAGTGCCAGTGTGGGTGGCGCATTGGGCGCCGAAGTTTCGAATGTCTGTACAAAATAGGTATTGATATCCGGGTCAATGGATATCCCCTTGAAGGTGTAGCAGCCGGAACACAGCAGCGCCAGTATGAATATGAGTATTCGAAAGCTCATGACACAAAGGTAATGCCCCGGATGAAATTATGGTTACGAATATACAGCCCGGAAGAACTGCTCCAGTTTACGGGGATCCAGGTTGCCGCCGGTTCTCACTCCGCTGCACAAATCGAGCCCGAACGGTTGTACAGTCTCCATGGCCTGGCGCGCGTTGCCCGCATGCAACCCGCCTGCGAGAAATACCGGTACCGGCGAGGCATCCACAATCCGGCGGCTCTTATTCCCATTCAATGGTAGCCGGCGGTTTGGTCGAGATATCGTACACCACCCGGTTAATTCCTTTTACTTTATTGATGATTTCACTGGAAACCTCCGCCAGAAACTCGTGCGGCAAACGACTCCACTCTGCCGTCATACCGTCGGTGGAATTGACAGCCCGCAGCGCGAGCGTACGCTCGTACGTGCGCTCGTCGCCCATGACGCCTACCGATTGTACCGGCAACAGGATAGCGCCCGCCTGCCAGACATCGTCGTACAAGCCGTGCTCTTTCAGTTTGTTCACATAAATGGCGTCGGCCTCCTGCAGCAGTTGTACTTTTTCAGGGGTGATATCGCCCAGGATCCGGATACCGAGTCCGGGTCCGGGGAACGGATGTCTGTTCAGTATCTGTCCGGGCACTCCGAGTTCACGGCCTACCCGGCGCACCTCGTCCTTGAACAGGGAGCGCAGGGGCTCCACCACTTTGAGCTTCAGCTTGTCGGGCAAACCGCCCACGTTGTGGTGGCTCTTGATGGTCACAGAAGGGCCGTGTACGCTCACCGACTCAATCACATCGGGGTAAATGGTTCCCTGCCCCAGCCAGTGACAGTCCGGATGCGCCTTGCTTTCTTCTTCAAAAACATCAATAAAGAGCTTTCCGATGATTTTCCGCTTTTGCTCGGGATCACTTACTCCTGCCAGTTCGCTGTAAAAACGGTTTTTGGCATCCACCCCTTCAATATTCAGGCCCATGTCCTTGTACGACTCCAGTACCTGCTCGAACTCTCCCTTGCGCAACAGTCCGTTGTCCACAAAAAAGCAGAACAGTTGTTTCCCGATGGCCTTGTGGAGCAGTGTAGCCGCTACCGTGGAGTCAACACCCCCCGAAAGTGCCATAATTACCTTGTCGCTGCCAATCTGACGGCGCAGGCCCTCCACCGTATCGGAAACAAAGTGACTGGCCGTCCAGTCGCCCGTGCACCCGCACACATGGTAAACAAAGTTTTTCAGCAGGGCATATCCTTCCAGACTGTGGTAAACCTCCGGATGAAACTGAATACCATAAGCCGGTGTACTGAACCTCGCGCCGTTTGAGCGGAAGGCAGCGTAGGGAATGGTATCCGAACTGCCGCAGACCTCGAAGCCCTCGGGCAGACGCAGGATGGAGTCCGAATGGCTCATCCACACCTGCGAGCGGGCACTGATATCCCGGAAGAACGGATCCTCCGGCTTGCTGTGGTCGAACATGACTTTGCCGTATTCTCTTTTTTCCGACTGACCGACCTCGCCACCCCAGAAATCAGCCATGAGCTGGGCGCCGTAACATATACCAAGCAGGGGCTTTTTCCCGGTAATCAGGTTCAGGTCGAGGCGCAGGGCGTTCGGCCAGCGCACCGAGAACGGACTGCCCGACAGGATGACGCCCATGATGTCGGGGGTGAGCTCGGGCATCTTGTTGTACGGCACAATTTCGCAGTACACGTTCATTTCACGTACGCGACGGGCTATCAGCTGAGTCACCTGTGAACCAAAATCGAGAATGAGTATCTTTTGCATAGAAAACAGGCCGGAAATGGCCGCGCAAAGGTATGAATTAACAGGTTAAACGGATTGTCGGTGGAGCACTTCGGTACCGCTGCGGTAATTATTTGTGGAAATACTTGTCCGGACAAGCGATAAACGGCACTTTTGTGTAACATTTGTCCGGGAGCTGCGCCCTTTTATCCGACAAGAGCTATACTGCCGGCAAATGAAAAATTCTCCACAAAAACCGTTTATCAATAAAAAGGCCCGTTATTTTTTCTTAAAACATTGTTTTTCAACATTTTAGGAAAAATAACGGGCCTTTGTTGGTGATCCCGACAGGACTCGAACCTGTGACCATCTGCTTAGAAGGCAGATGCTCTATCCACTGAGCTACGGGACCGGCGGCGCAAAATTACAGGTTTTTTTGGTTGTAAAGTCAAGGTAATGTGGTTTTGTGAAAAGATAGCCGCCGATTTTTTCAAAAACACCTCAAATTTGTTTGAATAAAAGATGGACAAAACGACGGACAACGCAAACGTGCAGATAGAGGAGAGCTGGAAACTGGCGCTCGCCAGTGAATTCGTTTCTCCCTATTTCGCAGATATCAAAAAATTTCTCGTGGAAACGATGAAGGCCGGTCACAAGGTTTATCCGCCCGGTCCGCTGATTTTTAATGCGTTCAACAAGACGCCTTTCAATCAGGTAAAGGTGGTTATTCTGGGTCAGGATCCGTATCACAATCCCGGGGAAGCCATGGGACTCAGTTTTTCGGTACCCCGTGGAATAAAAACACCTCCATCGCTGGTCAATATTTACAAAGAAATACGCGCGGAACTGGGCTACGAAATTCCCGCTCACGGCGACCTGAGCAGCTGGGCCGAACAGGGTGTGCTCATGCTCAATGCCATGCTCACAGTGGAGGCCGGGAAACCTGCCTCTCACCAGAAAATTGGCTGGCAAACATTCACGGATGCAGTGATTCGAACGATTTCCGACAAAAAAGAAGGGGTTGTCTTCATGCTGTGGGGCAACTTCGCCCGGAGCAAAAAGCTGCTCATTGATCAGGCGCGCCATTTTGTCCTCGAGGCGGCTCACCCCTCGCCCCTCGCTGGAAACGCTTTCCAGGGCTGCGGACATTTCGCCCGTGCCAATGAAATTCTGTCGGGACAGGGCCTGGAACCGGTTAACTGGAAAATCGAGTGATTTAGAGCTTGTTCAGGATTCTCTGCCGTTGACAAAACAGGCTGATTTTTTGTCAGTTTTTGCGTTTTTGAAGGCGCATAGCCGGTGCTACGTAACTGAAAAAAGGTGAAAAATGGCGAAAAATGAGCCGTTTTTGACTCGGCGAGAGATACCTGAACAAGCTCTTAATGACCCAGTGTGGTCTGCAGGCTCACCTGCACAAAATCGGTGCCCGTTTCGTCGTTAATCCGGTAGTCGAACTGGTGAACGTATCCCAGATGTATGGTAATGCTCTTTGAAAACTGTCTGCCAACAAGCAGAATGACCCTGTTTCGCTCGAAATAGGGCGCTTTGTTGGTGAAAAACAACTCTTCACTGGCTCCCAGGTATATCGTACCGGGTTCCATTTCCCTCCGGTTCAGCGGCAGGGTGGCGCCCAGTCGCGAGCGGAAACGCAATCTGAAACCCGACGTAACAAACCGGAACTCAGAACGATACCGGTGCTCCAGTATCAGCCGTCCAAACGACTGGTTAATGGTTAACTGCGGCCATATCCTGAATTCATCGCTCCGGACCGGCGATACAAAATTGCCACCCTCGCTGTACGTCAGGTATTCGCCACCGGCCAGGGTGAGCGCAATCCGCCGGGAAGGCCTGTAAATGACGCCCCCGCCGAGTTCATGATAGTGAAAGTTGTTGTAAAATGAAAGCGAGCGTATCTGGCCCTCCGAAAAGACAGTCCATTTGCTGTTCAGGGGGTAACGCACGTTCAGGATATTCCATGTACCAGGGTGCTGCGCCTGCAGACCGGAATAACTCCACTGAAAGATGAAAAGAAAAATCAGGATGCGATACATAACGGCACAAAGATACAGCCGTATGACAAGCTCTAATTAATCAATGAGGTAACGAATCTTTTCCCGACTTTTGTACCGTGAATTTCTCGCTGCTCATCGCCCGGCGTTATCTGTTCGCCAAACGCAGTACGAACGCCATCAATATTATCACCGGTATCTCGGTGCTCGGGATGGCTATTGGTACCGCCGCGCTGGTACTGGTATTGTCTGTTTTCAACGGATTTGAAGACCTGCTGTCCGGACTTTTTGGCCATTTTAACCCGGAAATTAAGGTTACGCCCGCCCGCGGGAAGACGTTCGACGCCGACAGTATCGCGCTGGCCGATATACGCGCAATCCCGGGTGTCTTGATTGTGAGCGAAACGCTGGAGGAAATCGCTTTCTTTGAGTACGCCGGTTCGCAGGATTTCGGTGCGCTCAAGGGGGTGGACGAATACTTTGCCCCGGTAACTGGTATCAATTCCGACACGGTGATGGTGGAAGGCTCCTACACCCTGAAGGAGGAGGAGCGAAACTGTGCCATTCTGGGCGCCGGACTGCGAAACAAACTCTCGGTCAACGTGCAGAATCCCATCGAGCCACTCACAGTGTATATGCCCGACCAGACTGCCGGCGCACTGGATAAACCCTTTAAAACCAGACTGGTATATCCCAAAGGTACGTTTGCCATCCAGCAATCTTACGATAATGAGTATGTGCTGACCAATATTGATTTTGTCAGGGAACTACTGGAAACCGGTCCGGGTACTGTCTCTGCGCTGGAAATAAAATGCAGGAAAGGGGCTGATATTTCCGCTATCAAGGAACAGATTGCCAAAAGGCTGGGTGAGGGCTTTGTACTGAAGGATCACTATGAACAAAACGAGGCCTTTTTCAAGGTGATGAAACTGGAAAAATGGATGGGATTCGCTATCACCAGTCTGATGTTGTTGCTCATGGCCTTCAATACCGTGGGTGCCTTGTGGATGATTGTCCTCGATAAACAGAAAGATATTTCGGTGCTCAAAAGTATGGGGGCCGATAACAATATGATCCGGAAGGTCTTTCTCCTGGAAGGGATGCTGCTCACCTTCATCGGTCTCTTCGCCGGTATCGCGCTGGCTGTCATCGTTTATGTCATCCAGAAAACCTGGGGTATCGTCACCATCCCGCAGGGCTTTGTTGTGGACTCTTACCCCATTTCCATGCGCCTGTCCGATTTCCTGCCCGTTATACTGATCGTGACCGCGATCGGATTCCTGGCCTCCGTGCTGCCCGCCCGCCGTGCTGCCGCTGTTTCCTCCATTTTTCGCGAAGAGTAATTATTGTCATCATCAACCATAAATGTTGCTGACTATGAAGAAAATTCTTGTTCTCTGCACTGGAAATAGCTGCCGGAGCCAGATTGCCGAGGGCTACCTGCGCCACTTCGCCCGCGGACGCGCCGAGATATACAGCGCCGGTGTGGAAACCCACGGCGTGAACCCCCGCGCCATTGCCATTATGAAAGAAGACGGTATTGACATCTCCGGACACACCTCCAATCATGTGGACGAATACCGGGATATTGACTTCGATTTCGTGATTACTGTGTGCGACAATGCCCTTGAAAGATGCCCGTACTTCCCCACCAACGCCCGGAAGTTCCATTACAACTTTCCTGACCCAGCCAAAGCTACCGGTTCCGAAGAGGAAATCATGGCTTCTTTTCGCGCTGTCAGGGAACTGATCAAGGTATATTCACGCGATTTCACTGAAAAAAATATATAACCTTTATGTCTGTTGAATTCTGGAATCAGCGATACCTCTCCCGCGAATTTGCCTACGGTACCGAACCGAACGAACTGTTCAGGACTTTCCTCGACAGCCGTCCCGCCGGCAATATCCTGTTTCCGGCAGAAGGAGAGGGCCGCAATGCTGTTTATGCCGCTGAAAAAGGCTGGCATGTAACTGCTTTCGACATGAGCGAGGCCGGGAAGGCCAAGGCCATGCAACTCGCCGCCTCCCGGGGAGTGCAGATTCAGTATGAAATCAACTCATTTCAGGGTTATTCCGGCAAAAAAGACAGTTTCGACTGTATTGTACTCGCGTTTACCCATCTCCCGCCGGATATCCGCCGCGACTGTTTCAGCAAACTGATTCCCCTGCTCCGGGAGGGTGGTGTATTGTATCTGGTCGGTTTTTCTGTCAATCAGATCGGCAAGCCGTCGGGCGGCCCCACTGATCCGGCCATGCTTTTCACAGACGAACAACTAAGGAGCGATTTTGCAGGACTGTCGGATATCGTGACCCGCGAGGTGGAAATAGATCTGGATGAAGGGCCGTATCATCAGGGGCCGGCGTCATTGATGGAGATGGTGGGCTGGGAAAATTGATATTTGATAAAATTATATATCATGAAAAAACTGACCATCGCTCTGCTGCTGTCCGCAGTCATCAGCAGCGCTTATGCCCAGAAAGAAGGCAATATCTGGCATTTTGGCATGGGAGCCGCCCTCGATTTCAACCCTGGCGCTCCTGTAATCACGACGCCCAGTTCCATGTTTTCCTTCGAGGGAAGTGCCTCGATCGCCGATGCCAACGGGAATCTGTTGTTTTACTCCAACGGCGGCGGTCGCGATCCGGTACTGAGCGGACAGAGCAGCGGAAAAATATGGAACAGAAACCACGATGTGATGTACGATATGGGCAATACCGAGGGCGGCGGGTTCAGTTCTGCCCAGTCGGCCGTGATTATTCCCAGACCGGGTACGCCCGACCGCTACTACCTGTTCACCATGGAAGAGGTTGAGTACAATGTGGGGGGCGAAGTGCCCGGACAGCCCCTCGGGCGGGGCCTTTCCTTCTTCGAGGTGGATATGACACAAAATGGAGGCCTCGGCGGCGTGGTGGATTACAATGAAATGATTCTCGTCCCGTCCTACGAGGGACTCTGCGCCGTACGCCACCAGAATGGCACCGACTACTGGATTATCGCCCACAGTGATAATACCGGTATGAGTGTATTCCCGGTTACTGCCGCCGGGGTTGGAACGCCAACGCTTTACAACATCATTTCGGGCGGTATCATCAAGGGCTCTCCCGACGGGAAGTGGCTCTGCAGTTCAGACAGAATACTGCCGTTCGATAACCAGACAGGCGTCATCACTGATGCTGGTCTGAATCTGACCGATATTATTTCGTTCGAATTTTCACCCGACAGCAAACGGCTCTTTTTCAACACGAGTACTTCCTCATTCGGATATTACAGCCTGACCGCTCCGGATATTACAGGCAGTGCAGTCATTTTTGCACAGTTGCCTTTCCCCTCAGGTGCTTTGTTCGGGCAGATGCAGGTAGCCCCCGATGGCAATATATATATAGTTGAATTTGAAGTTTTCAAGACCTGGCTTTCGGCAATTGTTTGTCCCAATTCGGCACCTTTTCTCAACAGAAAAGTGTTCGAATACAATACTGATCCGCTGTTTTTTGTGGGGCTGCCTAATTTCGACAACGCTCTTTTCAGAAATGATGGAACCTCCAACCAGCTGAATGTGGATCTCGGTGATGACATTACCCTCTGTGAAAATCAGATCGTTGAACTCTCTGCCGGCATCACCGGAGCCACGTATTCCTGGTCAAACGGGGCTGTCACCGATGCCATCAGCGTTTCAGCGCCGGGGCAGTATGCTGTAACCGTAACAACCCCCGGCTGCGGCGCCGGATCAGATACCGTGAATGTAGCCCTGACCACCTTGTCGCTCGATGCAGGTGAGGACCAGGCGGTTTGTACGGGTACTCCCGTTGATCTGCAGGCTACTGTCAACGGCAACCTGACATGGTTGCCGGAAGATCTGGTTGCCAGCTCGACCAGTCCGGCCACCGTTTATACGGGCGACTCCTCGGCGGTACTCGTGGCAGTAGCTGTTCTTGGCAACTGCACCCTCTCCGATTCGCTCGCCATCACGCTGCTGCCATCCCCGGAAGCCCTGATTGAACCGGCAGATACCAGTATCGAGGCAGGTGAATCAATCGAACTGGCCGGCACCGGCACCGGAACATACAGCTGGTCGCCGGAAAGCGGACTGTCGTGTACAAATTGTCCGGATCCGACGGCCATGCCCGACAGCACCACCACCTACCAGTTGCTTGTTGTCAACAGCAGCGGCTGTGCCGACTCGGCCAGTGTGACCATCACGGTGACTCCTCCGGACTGTACAGTGGATTTACCCAATGCGTTTACCCCGAACGGCGACTCGTCGAATGATTCGTTCAGTCTGGTCGGGAAAAACGTGGAACTGGTGTCCATCACTATTTACAGTCGCTGGGGACAGTCGGTTTACTCCGGCTCCCAGCCCTGGGATGGCCGCGTGGACGGGCAGGATGCACCTTCTGATGTATATATGTACTCCGCCGAGGTCAGTGTGTGCGGTGAACTTAAAAGACAGCTGGGGCAGGTTACGCTGGTAAGGTGAAGCGTGGTCAGACGATGAATCGGAGAGAAGCCTGAACAACTTCTTGATCACGCCCGTGGCTCCCGACCAATAATTCCGGCTCTTTTCGTTTGTTTCCTGTTTTCGACACTGGGACACCCAAATTAAACATGTTTTTTGACGCAAATAACTGATATACAAGCTCTAAGTAATTTCATTTGCTTCCATGAGATTTACTAGTTTTCTGTGTAAAATCTGCGCAAAACATCTGCGTGACATCTGCGCGAAAAACCATTTACCCGGCCCACCCGTCTCCTTTCGTTTGTTTAACCGCAGAGTTACGCAGAGTACGACGCAGAGTATCGCAGAGAAAGATCCTCTGCGGTTACCTCCGCGCAACTCTGCGGTTAACAAACCTGGTTCGTAGCGCACAAACCCCGAATGTGCTGTTTTTAATCGCGAACAGCCTCCACCTTCAGCCACTTTTTCACCAGATCAGCCTTTTTTATGGCTGTTTCTGTATCCGCAGCGGTAATGGTCACGTGACCCATTTTGCGGAATGGCGAAGTAAGCGCCTTGCCGTACAGATGTATGTGCACACCCTCAAGTGCCAGACATTCCTCCGCGCCGCGATATACAACGGGCCCCTTGTGCCCCTCTTCTCCCAGCAGGTTGAGCATTACGGCAGCACCTGTTACCTGCTCACCCGACCCGGGCGGCAGGTTGCAGATGGCCCTGATATGCTGCTGGAACTGGCTGGTGATGGCACTGTCAATGGTATGGTGCCCGCTGTTGTGCGGGCGCGGGGCCGATTCATTCACCCATATCTCTCCGGACCGGGTCAGAAACATCTCCACCGCGAGTAATCCGCAGCTATCGAGCGACCGGATTACCCGTTCTGCCAGTGCCTGTGCTTCTGCTTCCTGCAGCGGAGAAATGCGCGCCGGACAGAGCAGGAACTCCACCAGATTGGCCTCCGGGTGAAAATCCATCTCCACAGCGGGGAAGACGGCGACCTCCCCGCGCTCGTTTCGGGCAGCGATGACGGCGATTTCAGCCTGCATATCAGCCAGCTCTTCGGCAATACAGGGCCCGGTCAGCAGTTTATTTTCAAGGTCCGCGGGCGTGCGCAGGAGAGCGACTCCCTTCCCGTCGTAACCGGCTGTGCGCGTCTTTTGTACAAACGGCAGTTTCCAGCGTCCCTCCGATACGGCTTGCAGGAGTGCCTTCTCGTCGTCAAACACCTCGAAAGGTGCAGTAGGGATGTCGTTCTCCCGGTAAAACAGTTTCTGGGTTCCCTTATCCTTGATTGTTTCCAGAGCGGCAGGGGAGGGATGCACGGTTTTACCCATCCGCTCCAGCTCCCGGAGCGCTTCCGTATTTACATGCTCAATTTCGATGGTGATGATGTCCTTGTCTTTTCCGAATTCCAGTACATCATTGTAATCATTGAAGTCGCCCTGTGTGAATCCGGTACATACCTGACTGGCCGGGCATCCGGGCGTGGGGTCCAGAATATAGGTTTTGAAATCCCAGTTGGCGGCCGACAGGCACAGCATTTTGCCGAGTTGCCCGCCGCCCAGAATACCTATTTTACGCGTTGTTGAAAACATTTTATTTCTTTTTGGCAAATGGCTGCATCCAGCCGTTAAAGCTGAATGCCAGGGTGATAGCGGTTCCCTTCATCGGGGTTGAGTTGGGCACATCCAGTCCGATACGGTTTACCATCAGCCTCATGCCGATATAGGTGGACTCGTAACGCGGGCGGTTTTTGACCGGGTTGTAGTACTCGCGCACATACACGCGCTTGCCTGCGTGAAGGCCCACCCCCAGGGTCGTTGCAATGATATCTGTCACAGGCGCCGGATTGGACCCTGATCCTCCCGGGCCTCTCTGGTTGATCTCGAGATACTGAACACCGGGGGCGATCATGGGGGCAAATACCCATTTCGAGGCAGTTTCAATCGTGTATCGAAAAGGTATGTACACATAAAACGGCGTGGCAATATAGCCTTCGTTGGCTATCCGGTTGTTCAGAGAAAAGGCCTCTTTCACCCTTGAAACCGCCAGAATATCCCAGCCCAGTCCTGCAGAAAACGGCCCTGTTCTGTAGCTGAACTCGATACCGAGCGAGCCCCTCACGGTACCCATATACCTGGAAAAATCACCCGTATGCGGCATCAGTCCGGCCCACAGGTCCATGGCCAGTCCGTGCCGGGCAGCCTGTTCCTCTTTTTCTTCCCACGGGATGGAAACAGAGCCATATCGGTCGAACAGGATAAAATAATATGTTTCCACCGAGGAGGCAACCGGCTTACCGTCGAGCGTTGCCGGCTGCCAGCGCGGCATTCTGGCTGCGGCATCCACGGCCTGTTTGTCGAGATCGGGGGTGAGGGATTTCAGCACCCGGATATGACTGATATTGCCCTGCTCATCCACATCGAAGCGCAGCAGTCCTTCTCCTTCTGGCGGATTCACCCTGAATTTCCACGCGGGCGCGAAATTTCTGTCCCAGTACAGTGTAAAAGCCCGTTCTCCGCCCGGGAAGCTGGCTCTGGTGAAAGCGGTGTCAGTCTGTGCAGACAGCGGTTGGGCAAAGCAGCAGATCAGTTGCAACAGCACGGCCAATGCCGCGATGGACTTGTTCTTCATGATGTGTGATTGAAATCGTCGCAAAGTTACCACTGTGACGCGAATGTTGTGGTGAAACAAATGAACTGATTCAGACGTTATACCGTTTACTTTACAAATATGATAACAGTACAGGACATTACATCAATGCTTGAAAGTGTGGCGCCCCCGCACTTGCAGGAGTCCTACGATAATTCGGGGCTCATTGTGGGTAGACCCGAAACTGCCGTAACAGGTATTCTATTCTGCCTCGATTCCACGGAGGAAATTATCGAAGAGGCGGTCAGGCGCGGTTGCAACATGGTGGTAGCCCACCATCCGATTGTTTTTCGCGGCCTGAAACGCTTCAATGGCAGCAGTTACGTGGAGCGCACCGTAATCAGGGCAATCAGGGAAGACGTGGCTGTTTATGCCATTCATACCAACCTCGACAATGTTTATTTCAGGGGAGTCAATTCAAAGATTGCCGAAAAACTGGGATTGACGGACACGACTATACTGCTTCCAAAACCCGGACAAGAGCAGGCGGGAGCTGGACTGGTGGGAAACCTGAACACGCCGATGGATGAAACCGATTTTCTTCATCACGTGAGAAATGCCATGAACGCACCGTGTATCAGACATACCCGACTGCTCGGAAGGAGCGTGAGCAGGGTAGCCGTGTGTGGCGGTGCCGGCAGTTTCCTGCTGTCCGATGCTGTCCGTGCCGGAGCCGATGCATTTGTGAGCGCAGATTTCAAGTACCACGAATTTTTTGATGCGGAAGACAAGCTGATTGTTGCCGATATTGGTCATTTTGAAAGCGAACAATATACAATTCAGCTTTTATTCGATATAATTCGCGAAAAATACCCTACCTTCGCGCTCCATTTGACAGAGGTACGCACTAATCCGGTGTATTACCTTTGATTATCAGCATTTTAGCTCTTTTCGGGCATCCAAATACTTTTACAACACACCATCTCAAGCATGTCAGTAGAAATATCCATTGCCGACAAACTCACCAGACTGTGGAATCTCCAGCAGATTGATTCGCAGATAGATGAGCTCCAGATTCTGAAAGGCGAACTCCCCATGGAAGTTGCCGACCTCGAAGATGAGGTGGCAGGCCTCGACACGCGCATCAAGAAACTGAAAGTTACGTTTAAGGAAAGCGAGCAGGATATTGCCAAGATGCAGACTACAGCCAAGGAAGCTGACGCCAATATCAAAAGGTATCAGAAGCAGCTGGAAGAGGTAAAAAATAACCGCGAGTACGAGGCACTCCACAAGGAAATTGAACTCGCCAAACTGGATATTCAGCTCTCGGAGAAGCGTGTGCGCGAAGCCAAGGCCGGGCTCGACAGCAAGAAGGAAACACTGAATATTGCAGAGGCCAAGTTTGAGGCCAAGCAAAAGGAACTGGAAGCCAAAAAAATCGAGCTCCAGAGCATCATCGAGAAAACAGAGGCAGAAGAATCCAAACTCCGCGGTCAAAGTGAAAAGGCACGCCAGGGTATCGAAGAGCGGCTGCTGAATGCTTATGACAGAACGCGTCGTACTTACCGCAATGGTATTGCCGTGGCTACCGTTGACCGCAACTCATGCGGAGGATGTTTCAACCGCGTACCGCCCCAGATTAAACTGGAAATAGGCGTGCACAAACGTATCATCGCCTGTGAACACTGCGGAAGGGTACTGGTTGACCATACCATTGCTCATCCTGAAAGCGTGGAAGCCTGATTTTATTTTTGGCACAGTTTTAGCTATAAAATTTCCGCCGGATGTTTATTCCAGCGGAAATTTTTTTTTGCAACAGCCTCAACCGGGTTTTGAAGCCAATCGGATATTTGTCGCCCCGATTGCCCGGATCAAGTGCTTTTTAATTTGTTTTTCTTTAATAAACTTGAACATGAAGCCTGTCATCCCAATGAGGTTTCGACCGATTTGTCTAATCATCGCCCTCCTTGCACTAACCACCTCTGCCTCTATTGCGCAGAACTATGTGGTCTTCGACTCCATTGATCAGTTGCAATCCTACATCGAACGGGAAAAAGATGCAACACTGGTCATTAATTTCTGGGCTACCTGGTGCAAGCCCTGTGTGGAGGAGCTTCCCATCTTCGAGGAATTGAACAGAATGTACGACGATCAGGATTTAAAAATCATTCTGGTCAGTCTGGATTTCAAAAGTCAGCTTGAACGCAAGTTCGTGCCATTTCTGAAAAGCAAGGCGCTTGAATCAGATGTGGTGCTGCTCGCCGATCAGGATGTGGACACCTGGATTCCAATGTTCGATGATATGTGGGACGGGGCTTTGCCGGCAACATTGGTATTAAACGGGAAACAACGTATTTTTGTCACTGGTGAATTCAGTTCTGTGGAGGAACTGAAAAAGGTTGTTGAATCGCTCAAGGCGGAAACGCCGCGGTTCAGGAGTCCTGTCACCTGCGGTAGTAAACTTGCCGGACAATAATTTCAACCTGAAAATCGTTTTTCTTTCTTTTAATATCTGTTTAGTCATGAAGTTAATCGCTCCCATTTTTCAAGTCACTCTCCTTTTTTGCGCGTTTTTCCTCATCAGTGCTACGCCAGCCAAGGCGCCGGCAGGTTATGTTGTCGGCGATGTGGCCGAAGATTTCTGCCTGAGGAACGTAGATGGCCGTTTTGTATCACTGGCCGATTACAAAGACCCGAAGGGCTTTCTGGTTGTCTTCACCTGTAACCACTGTCCGTACGCACAACTGTACGAACAGCGTATTATTGACTTGCACAACAAATACGCCCCGCGGGGTATCCAGGTGGTGGCTATCAATCCCAATAGTCCCGATGTAGTGCCCGAAGACAGTTTTGAGGAGATGAGACTCCGCGCCCGACAAAAAAAATATCCTTTTGCCTACCTCTTCGATGCAGATCAGAAGGTGTTTCCCAAATTTGGTGCTACTCGTACGCCACATGTTTTTTTGCTCGATTCGGAACTCAAAGTGCGCTATATAGGTGCCATTGACGACAATCCTGAGGTGCCTTCCGGTGCCAAAAGACGCTGGGCAGAGGACGCAATCAACGCTGTTTTAAGGGGAGAAATGCCGATCCCCAACTTCACCCGGGCAGTAGGGTGCACGATCAAAAGAAAACCCTGAAGCGGCTTTTAAACCTGCTCTCGACTGAACAGTCCAAGAGTTTGTTCAGGATTCTTTGCCAGACAGAGAATCCTGAACAAGTTCCAAATCAGAAGAGCAATATGTTTTTGAACCGTATTTCCCGGATGTCACTTTTGTGTCTGTCCGCCGTCAGCACTCTTTACAGTCAGCAGACCAGTTCTCAGTGTGCTGTTCCCATCGCCAGTCCACTGGAGATTCCTGTACATTCAGATGCCGGCAGCAGCGCGGGTACAGATACTTTCGAGGTGGTTTTCCATGTTATCCACCTCGGTCAGCCCATTGGCAGTGGCTCCAATATATCCGATGAGCAGATTAAAAGCGCTCTGTTCAGCCTGAACCGCGATTTCGGTGCATGGCCCATCCACGACAGTATTGCCATTGCGCCCAATGGCACCAACTCTGAAATATTCTTCAGGCTCGCCTGTACTGCCCCCGATGGTTCACCCACCACTGGTATTAACCGGGTGGATGCCAGCAGTTTTCCGGATTATGCCGCCAAGGGTTTTAACTTCAAGACTGACAACACTAGCAACTACAAGCAACTGGCCGATCTCAGTCACTGGCCTCAGAATCGCTATATCAATATCTGGATAACACACCGACTGGAAACTTTTCTCGGCACTACCAGCGGCGGCGGTGGCTTCAACGCTGCTACCAATGTTTTTCAGCAGGGGTATGGAGGCGTCTATATGGTATTCCGCCACGTGGGCTGCGATGTGGATGGCACACAGGGATTTGTCCTCTTCAACAAGTACGGTAAACTGATTACGCATGAGGTAGGGCACTATCTGGGCCTGCTTCATACTTTCGAGGGGGAATCGTGTGCTGAAACGGACTGCGCCACGCAGGGTGATCGCGTATGTGATACCGAACCGCACTCCAACAGCGTCCCGAATGATCCATCCTGCGGCGAATTTGCCGAGTGTACTACCCGCGAACCAGTAGAAAATATCATGAATTACAGCGGACTGAACTGCAAGAATATCATTACTCCCGGACAGAAGAACAGGATGAAGTGGTTTATTTCCCAGTACTACCAGAATATGATTAATCTGCCGGGATGTGCTGTGTCCTCAGTGAGGCAGCTACAAACTGAGGAGTTGGTTTCTTTCCCCAATCCGGTAACAGACGTGCTGTTTTTACCCCGGAACACAGACAAAGAGATTCAGTACGTAAATATTTATGATGCTTCCGGGAGAAACTGCCTGCTCCGGCATATCACCGAAAAAACACAGCCCGACGGAATCCGTGTTGACGGACTGCCTGCCGGGCTGTACTTGTTAAATGCTTTTGATAAAGAGGGCCGGTTGTTGTACCGCAGCCGTTTTATCAGGCAATAGCAAACTGTTTATTGTCGCGAGAAGCTGCCCTCGTAACGTCCTGAAGCCCCGGTTACCGACAGACGGTACACACCGGAGGCCAGATCCGATACCTGCAGCCTGAAATTGCTCATATCAGGTATGGTCACTTCCCTGACCAGCCGGCCATCTGACTGATACACTGCCGCCGTCGCCTGTCCGGAAATGCTGTGCTGGTCTGAAGCGACAATCACACTGATCCAGTCGGTAGCAGGATTCGGAGAAATAACCATGGTATGGCCGGTTGAAGGATCCGAAACCGGCGTTTCGCACTCAACTATACCCATTTCTGCATAATCGCGGCAGGCCGGGTTCTGATGGTCGCGCACCACAAATTCATAATAGGTAGTTCCGTTGCCCTGAAGCGGACCCAACAGAATGGGTTGGGGTGTACTGTACGGGAAGTTACCGAAATTAATACCACTGCCCACAATATCAAAGCCGCCTGAGCCGCCATTCTCGTAGTTGAAAGTGACGGCCACGAAAAACTGTCCGCAGAGGCAGGCTGTACGCACAGCGTTCACATCATATATGTGGCATGGTTCGGTGTGCAGCAAACAGTCCGGAATAGCGAATTCCCTGAATTTGCAGCAGCTGGCGCCGCCCGTGTTACTGCCAGCCATACAGATTTTGATAAAATCGTTGGGGCCCTGTCCGTCCCAGTTGAAATCGGGGATATGCAGCGGCAATTGGCTCAGGTTGTAGTTTCCGATAAAAACTCCGTTACCCCACAGAGAAAACTGTGCGGAAGGCGGGTTTACCACCTGGAAATTAATCCAGAGATGATAGGTGCTGTCGCCATTGCAGTCGCCGGTTTCCACCTGTATGGCTGTTATCTCGCAGGGCTCCTCACCGCATGGAGGCGCCATGAACTCCGTAACAGCACAGCAGTCGGGGTGATCATTGATACACACCTTCAGCACATCATAATTATTGCCGCTGGCCGGGAAATTCGGGATGGTCAGTGGCAGCTGGCTGAGCGGGAACGTGCCGATAAACTGGCTGGTGGTACCCACATTAAAGAAGCCGTTACCCGGATTGACCGCTGTAAAGTTGATGACCACAGGATAAGTTCCGGTAGCCGGGTTACAGTCGCCGGCCACTTCAGCATGCAGGTTATTGATCGCGCACGCGGGACCGCCACAAGGTCCAACCACCAGTCCGGCTACATCAAAGCAGTCCTGATAGATGGAATCTCTGACAGCGAACTCGAATGAAAGCGGAGCGTTACCGGCCTGAAAAGGACCGAGTATCAGTGGAACCTGGGCGTATGTATAAGTGCCGTAGCCGGTTCCGTTTCCGGATACTGTGTAAAAATCGGAATTGCCCGAGTGGAAAAAATTCAGCTTTACGTAGAACTGGCAGGTGCTGTCGTCGAACTCAACGACTTTGGCTGTAAGGTCATAGATATGACAATCCTGCTGGGCCGAGAGCCTGAGGGCAAACAGCAGGACGAGCGGAAACAGTAACAGTTTCAGTTTCATCGGAAAGTAGTAGTTAATGTGGACGATGGTGTAATCGCGCAAATGTACGGTCTTCCGGGGAGGTATCTCTTCGGATTATGACTGAATGTTTCTGCAGAGCATTTCAGGCAGCCGCCTGACCGAAAAGGTTGAGTTGTCCGTTCCCGGCGATGATATCGAGCAGACGTGCGTACTTGAGTTTTTGCTTGCTGTTGGTTCGCAGCGCGATGAGTTTCGCCAGTTCCAGCGTAATGAAAAAATCTTCAACGGGTTCTCCGGGTCTGGGTCGTTTGGCATAGTCCCTGTAAGGCTGTGGCTTGCGCATTCCGTCCGGAAACTCGTAGATATCCCTGATCCAGCGGCGTACCAGCGTGCTGTACTGCCTGACGGGTAGTTTCAATGCGGAATACAATCCCGAGGCTGTTACTACTTTCGTGCCTTTTTTGCTTTCAAAAACCTGAAGATCCATACTGATTATGTTTTCGTGAAACACATTCCGGCGATGAAAATTCAACCCGGAAACGATTTTTGTTTTGAAATTCAACACAAAAATAAAACAACTTGTTTTTATATGCAAGTTTTTTTTTCAGGACGTGTAAAATTTCTGACAATTTCGTAACCGGAGGCTGTAGCAGGCACCGTGAAAGACAGTTGGATGATGACAGATTCAATCAGAATCCGAGGATGTCTCCTATTCCTTTGGTCATACAAACAGCACCGACGGTGGTCATGGTGTACATAACGATATCGAACGACTGTTCTGCGTGGAAGAGGCAGTAATTGACGCAAAAACTGAGTCCCATGAGCGCAACGCCCGCTCCAAGCCACAGGATACCGCGTTTGAAAAGGCGCTCGTGCTGTTCCTGCGATATATTGTCGGGGGTAGTAGCGGGTACTTCAACTGATGGGTTCAGTGCGACTGGCTCGTTGTGCTGGTGGTGGTTCTGCAAGTCCATGGAATTCAGTTTTAATTGTTACTGCTGCAATAATACATGAATTTTTATTTTAGATTAAAAAATTAACAAAAAATAATGTGCTGAATCGGTTTTTGGGTTGAATTTTGCATCCTGAGATCTGCCATGTTGGCTGCAAGCGGACCTGTGCAGTTTGAGCCTTCGGACACATATATTCCTGAACAAGCTCTTAACACACAAAAACACCTGAACTATGGACAAACTGAACTTTGCAGCAGTATTTGTTGCTTCCCTGATGCCGATTTTCTTCGGTTTCATTTACTATCATCCCAAAACATTCGGTGATATCTGGATGCGGACAAATGGTTTTACGCAGGAGTCGCTGCAGGGCGGTCTCAGGCCTGTTCTGATGTTGGCTGTCTATGTGATGTCGCTGATGCTGTCGCTCTGGTGCGGACTCCAGTTCATGGATGTTCATCAGACATCCCTTGATTTTAACGAACAGCCGCACGACTGGACCACCTGGCAGCACGGTTTCGTGCACGGTTTTGCCATGACACTGTTTGTGGTACTTCCGTTACTGGGAATCAACGCGGTATTTGAGAGGCGCAGCCTGACTTACGTGGCTGTACACACGGGCTACTGGTTTGTCACACTTTGCGGTATGAATGCCCTGTTGTCGGCGTGGAGGTAGGAATTTACCGATATCATTGAGCTGGTTTTGACTCGGTGAGAGAATCCTGAACAAGCTCTTATTCATTGTACGACTTTTCCGGAGCAATGATCTCCTCCAGCACTTTCATCAGATCGCTGGTAGTGATAATTCCCATGAGATGTCCGGCCTCATCCACCACGGGCAACGCATGAAACTGGTGGGCGTGAAACAACTGGACGGCTGTTTCCAGCGTATCGTCCGTTCGTAGTGAGTACACCTCGCTCGTCATGACTTGTCCTACCGGCGTTTCCTGGAGCAGTCTGGTCACAGCTTTCGGATCGTGCGATTCGTGCAACAGATTTCTGAGTACGCGCAGGTAGTCGTTATAGGAGACAATACCGGCGAGTTTGCCCGACTCAGCCACTGGTACATGGTGAAAGCCGTATTCTTCAAAAATATGGCGCACCCGCTCCAGACTGTCGGTAGGTTTAACATGGCGTGGCTCGCGGGTCATAATTCCGGAAACAGGGGTATTTCTTTTCATCGTCACTGAGTTAATTCATCACCAAGGTACGCTGTTCGGAGCGTATTTGATGATGACTTGGATCATTTGTCTGCGTGAGAAGTGAGAGGTTTCTGCTTTTGGGGAATGGCCTGAGCTGGTTTTTTTAACCGCAGAGTTGCACAGAGTACTACGCAGAGTTACGCAGAGGAGGAAACTCTGCGCAACTCTGCGGTTTCCCTCTGCGGTTAAACAAAACCAGATTAACCGTTAGCCGGGAGAGATTCCTCCTTTGTTGGAATGGCGAGAGAACCCTGAACAAGCTCTTAGTTGAGTTTGTTATGCTGCGTTATCCTGTATGGATTGAATACTGTCTATTTCCTGTTGATGATCATTTCTTTCAACTTCAAGGTCAAAATCTGCCTGAAGTCCCAGCCAAAAGTGAGGCGTTGTCCCGAAAAATCTGGCTAACCTCAGTGCTGTATCGGCTGTTATGCTGCGGTTGCCTTTTACTATTCCGGATATCCTGGATTGCGGTATAAATGTTTCCTTTGCCAAACGATAAACAGATATTTGTAAAGGAATCAAAAATTCTTCCAGCAACACTTCACCCGGGTGAATATTTTTTATTTTTTCCATTTGCTTCAGTGATAATCGGTGATTTTAACATCATGAGCACTATTGATCATCCTCAACTTTCTTCTTGCAATACTTTGAATCTCGGGTGGCAATTTATGGGACTGAAATCCATTCCATATTTTTTCAGTTTCACGGTCGCCAAAGGTTTTAATCATTGGTTTACTTCTGGTTTTCAATTCAAAGGTAAGTATCGTCTTTCGTTTCTGCAAAAAAAAATTCTGACAGGGCCAAATACCAGTCTGCTTTCCTGTTTTCTGATACCGGAGAGTTCAGCTGAGTGGGAGTCGTGTTAGCTTCCGCTTTCTTCGTAATGGCCTGACCACGTTTGTTAAACCGCAGTACTCCCGGCCTGGCCTCGACCTGAAGAGTTTCCTCCTTCGTCGGAATGACCGGACATACAGTCTGAAAAATCAGTGGTCTGTTGTCGGCAGCGCAGACAACAGACCACTATCTCATAAAAAGCCGCACAGTCATTTCGACTGCAAGGAGGAAACTCTGCGCGACTTAGCGGTTAAACCAAACCAGGTCAACCACAGCACTCTCTTACAGCTGCGCTTTCACCATATCGGCAAACGCACTGATGGAGAGTGCACCCTGGTCGCCCTCACCCTGTCTGCGCACGGAAACGGTGCCCGCTTCGGCTTCTTTTTCGCCAACAATCAGCAGATAAGGTATGCGCTTGAGTTCGTTATCGCGAATCTTGCGGCCGATGGTCTCGTTCCGGTCGTCCACAATACCGCGGAGGTCGTCCACGGCCAGTTGTTGTTGTACCTGTTGTGCGTATTCGACGTATTTGTCGGACACTGGCAGGATAGCAAACTGTTCAGGGGTGAGCCAGAGCGGGAATTTACCGGCGCAGTGCTCGATGAGTACACCCGTGAAGCGTTCCATGGAACCAAACGGTGCCCGGTGAATCATGACCGGACGGTGCAGCTGGTTGTCGGAACCCACATAGTGCAGGTCGAAACGCTCGGGCAGGTTGTAGTCCACCTGAATGGTGCCCAGCTGCCATGAGCGGCCGAGGGCATCCTTCACCATAAAATCGAGCTTGGGGCCGTAAAAGGCTGCCTCGCCGAGTTCGGTGACAGTGTTGAGGCCCACTTCGGCAGCTGCGTCAATGATGGCCTGCTCTGCCTTGCGCCAGTTTTCCTCTGTACCCACGTACTTGGTCTTGTTTTCAGGGTCGCGCAGACTGATTTGCGCGGTGAATTTTTCAAAACCGAGTTTGGCCAGTACATATCTGGTGAGTTCGAGTACCCCGAGAAACTCCTGTTTGAGCTGGTCTTCGGTACAGAATATGTGCGAATCATCCTGAGTGAACCCGCGCACGCGTGTGAGACCGTGCAGCTCGCCCGACTGTTCGTAGCGGTAAACGGTTCCGAACTCGGCGATGCGCAGGGGGAGTTCGCGGTAGGAGCGGGGCCTGTGGGCAAAGATTTCGCAGTGGTGCGGACAGTTCATCGGCTTGAGCAGGAAGATCTCGTCTTTCTGCGGGGTCAGGATGGGCTGGAAGGAATCTTCGCCGTATTTTTCCCAGTGTCCGCTGGTCACATACAGGTTTTTATGGCCGATATGCGGGGTGATAACGGGCTGGTAGCCGCGTTTCAGCTGTTCTTTTTTCAGAAAATCCTCCAGACGCTGACGCAGGGCGGTACCCTTGGGCAGCCACATCGGCAGACCGGAACCTACCTTCTCGGAGAACATGAATAGCTCCAGTTCGGCGCCGAGTTTGCGATGATCTCGCTTTTTGGCTTCTTCCAGCAGCACCAGGTATTCATCCAGCTCCTTCTGTTTCGGGAAAGTGATGGCATACACACGGGTGAGTTGCTTGCGTTTTTCATCGCCCCGCCAGTAGGCTCCGGCGAGGTTCAGGATTTTCACCGCCTTGATTGGCTCCGTGCTCGGGATGTGTGGACCCTTGCACAAGTCGGTGAAATTACCCTGATTGTAGAAGGTAATCTGTCCGTCCTGCAGACCGTCAATCAGTTCCAGTTTGTACTCGTCGCCCTTTTCGGTGAAGTAACTGATGGCATCTGCCTTGGAAACTTCTGTGCGTTTGTACTCGCTTTTGGTGCGCGCCAGCTCCAGCATTTTTTGCTCGATGGCGGGCAGGTCGGCGAAAGTGAGTGGTTTGTCGCCGCTGTCAATGTCGTAATAGAACCCGTTTTCGATAGCGGGGCCTATGCCGAATTTGGTACCCGGGTGCAGCGCCTCGATAGCCTCTGCGAGCAGGTGAGCGGAAGAGTGCCAGAAGGTTTGCTTGCCTTCCTTGTCTTCCCATTTGTGAAACGTGATGGAGGCATCTTCGGTGATGGGGCGCGCCAGATCGCGCACTTCGCCGTTCACACTGGCGGCCAGCACATTGCGGGCCAGTCCCTCGCTGATGGATTTTGCCACATCCATCGCGGTTGTCCCGGGGGCATACTGACGAACGTTGCCGTCGGGAAAGGTAATATTAATCATAAAAAGAAAGATTTAGCCCGGCCATACAACAGTCGGGTGCCCTTCGCCATACAAACGGCTGGGGCGGTTTGTGAAAAATGAGCTGCAAAGATAGGGTGGAAGCGCTTGCAGATTGAATTTTGAGCTTTGATGTTTGAATTTTTAAATATTTAGAAAGCTGTAATCTGTTTGGAGCTTGTTCAGGATTCTCTCACCGAGTCAAAAACGGCTCATTTTTCGCCATTTTTCACCTTTTTTCAGTTACGTAGCACCGGCTATGCGCCTTCAAAAACGCAAAAACTGACGAAAAATCAGCCTGTTTTTGCCAACGGCAGAGAATCCTGAACAAGCTCTTATGAATCACGGATGTTTGAGTTCAGGCACCATCCCCGGCTACCCAGCTTTCAATATTCTTTGTCTGGCTGGAGAAGTTCACACCCACGCAAACAACGGGTTTCCCGCCTTCCCATGCGCTCCGGTAGTATTTCTTCTCCATAATCTGCTGCAGTGCCTCTTCGGCTGTTTTATCGAGTTTGAACTCAAGTATATAGAATTTCGTTGGCGTTTCGACCAGGCTGTCCACGCGGCCATCGGAGGTACATACCTCGCTGTGCACGCGTATGCCCATGTACGTGAAGATAAGGTGAATAGCGGCGTGGTAGAATTTTTCGGGGTGTTTTTCGTATAAATGATACGGGATATCGGCAAAAACGGACTGCAGGATACGAAAGACGAGCTCAAGGTCATCGTTAAAGAAAGCATTTCGAAGTCGAATCACCAGCGAAGCCGAGCGCTCTACATGTACCCCTGTAAAGCCTTCGATCAGGTGCTCGAGCATGGAATCCCGCACTTCCTTGTTGGGATAGTCCAGCTGTACCAGTCCATCAGAGTCGCGCGATTGTATGGTCAGATAGCCAGTCTGGAACAGAATGGCCTCAATTTTGAGCCGATCCAGTTCAAAGGTTTCAAACCCGCTCGGGTTTATGGGCGGGAAGTGTAATTCGTAAATTCCCTCTTTTTTGAGCAAATTGATCAAGAAAGCAGGTGTTCCGGTGGCGAACCAGAAGTATTCAAATTTTTGGACACTAAAAAAATTGTTCACCGAAACGGGGTTATATACCCTGTCGGCATTTTCTTCAAACCGGTACCCGTTGTACCACACGCGCATCTCTTCGAGGAGTTGTTCGCGTGTTTTGTTCATTATTTGTGCAGTTTCGGCTATTTCCTGGTTGAAATATTGTTCCAGTTCCGCCTGTGTGTAACCAAGCATAGTGGCATACTGCGGGTGCACGGTCAGGTCGGTGAGGTTGTTCAGTCCGGAGAAGATGCCCGTTTTGCTGAATTTGCTGACTCCTGTGAGGAACACCAGCTCAATCGCCGCATCGGCATCCTTGAGTACCGTGTACATTTCACGAAGCACATCGCGGTTCTCTATGGATTTGGCCGTGTCGGTACCGAGATAGTTAATGATGGGTGCATCATATTCATCAATCAGAACCACTACTTTGCCTGACACCGATATGCGGTCAATGAGTTCTCGGAATCGGGCGCCGATTCCGCGCGTTTGCAGCTCAAGCTGATGAAGTCTGGCTATCCTGTCCAGTTCCTGATCAATGGCATCGCGCAGACCGAGGCTTTGATAGGAAATGGAGGTAAAAGACATCCGGATGACCGGATTTTTGCGGTTCCAGTCCCACTTGTCTTCTATCCAGAGTCCTTTGAATAGTTCGCGGCTGCCGTTGTACAGTTCGTGCAGGGTTGAAATAGTAATGGATTTGCCAAATCTGCGCGGACGGGAGAGGAAATAGTATTTCCCCGTTGAAGCCATTTGATACAGGTACCTTGTTTTGTCAATGTACTTGTATCCGCCCTCAATGATGCTGCGGAAGTCCTGTAAACCGAGTGGGAGTTTGGCTGCCATTTTTATGAATTCTGCACTACAAAGGTACGGAATTCTGAGGAACATCGAACGTCAAACGTCGAATTCTGAACAAGCTCCTGATACCCGGAGGTTTTCAAGAGGCCACATACTTACAGGCCTGAACCATTTTTTATTCTTCCTTCGATACTCGTTGTCGAATATCCATCCACAAACGGCAGCGACAACACCTGGCCGCCGCGGGCAAGTACGAAGTCCGAGCCGACGATCTGTTCGGGTTTCCAGTCGCCGCCTTTAACCAAAATATCGGGCTGA
>Ga0172373_10002518_pt1 | contig 27916 bp, 26 predicted proteins | sample Lak10m_2_FD_114546 | JGI IMG/M metagenome (GOLD analysis project Ga0172373, IMG submission 114546) | Freshwater microbial communities from Kabuno Bay, South-Kivu, Congo - kab_092012_10m | ecosystem: Environmental > Aquatic > Freshwater > Lake | place: Democratic Republic of the Congo...
CTGTGGTTTGCACCGAAGGTGCGCGCGCTGGCGAGGGCGTTGGTGGGGCATTGGCAGGGGCGTTTTGCCCGCAGGCTGCCGCCATGCGGCTGACAAGCGGCTGAGCGGTTGGGCGGAAGCCCCCGGCTGTGTTTTGCACCGAAGGTGCGCGCGCTGGCGAGGGCGTTGGTGGGGCGTTGGCAGGGGCGTTTTGCCCGCAGGCTGCCGCCATGCGGCTGGAATCGCTGGCAATCGCTCACAGCGCGGACCAGCGTTCGGATGCGCGATGCCTGCCCGTAAGCATCCGCACCTGAGACCGGGTTGAGGACTGCCCGGGGGCGCGACCGCGGCCCGGCCGGGGGGGCTGGGGGGGATGGATTCGTCGGACATTTACCTGACAAGAATGGATTTGTCGGAAACTTACGGTATTCTGTCGAACGTGCCAGTCAGCTGAAGGCCACTTTTACCGTCACTCCCCAAGGTCACTCTTTCCCCATGTCACCTCGCACTGTACTGTTCACCGCTGCTGTATCCGGCCTGTTCTCTGTTGTCCTCGGGGCCTTTGGGGCTCATGGATTGAACGACACGAAGTTCCTGGAACGAAAATACGCGGACGCTCCGGCAAAGACCGTGGCGGGCATGGAGGTTCCTGCGGCGTTCAAGTATTTCCGGGACTTTGAGACGGGTGTGGACTATCAGCTGACGCATACGGTGGCGCTGCTGGTCTGCGGGTTGCTCATGCAGCATCGTTCCACGCGGGTGCTGCGGTTGTCGGCGATCAGCTTTATCTTCGGGATGCTCTTCTTCAGCGGTTCGTTGTACATCCTGGTGATCGGCGGTCCGCGGTGGCTGAGCGTGCCATGGGGAATGGTGGCGCCGATCGGAGGTACGCTGCTGATTGTTGGCTGGGCGCTGCTGGCTGTGCACTGTCTTGGTTCAGGCACCCTTACACCAGGATCTCCTGAATCACCTGTCCCCCCACATCTGTCAGACGGAAGTCGCGGCCGTTGAATCTCCAGGTGAGTTTGGTGTGTTCCAGCCCCAGCATGTGCAGCAGCGTGGCGTGCAGGTCGTTGACGTGCACCTTGTTTTCCACGGCCTTGTAGCCAAAGGGGTCAGTCGCGCCGTAGTGCAAGCCACCTTTAACACCGGCGCCTGCCATCCAGATCGTGAATCCGTTGGGGTTATGATCGCGTCCTTTTGAGCCCTGGGAGTCGGAGGTACGGCCGAATTCGCCGCCCCAGATGACCAATGTGGAATCCAGCAGTCCGCGGGACTCAAGGTCTGTCAGGAGTGCGGCTGCGGGCTGATCGGTGTGCAGGCCGCAGGAACGATGATTGGTTTCCACGTCTGAATGGCAGTCCCAGGGAACATCATTGACGCTGCCGTCACCGCCGACTCCTTTGCCGGCGAAGATCTGCACGAAACGAACGCCGCGTTCCACCAGTCGCCGCGCCAGCAGACACTGACGCCCAAACGTGCTGCAGGCAGGCTGATCGAGTCCGTAAAGGGAATGGGTTGCCTGTGATTCGGCGGCCAGATTCAGCGCTTCCGGGGCAGCCATCTGCATTCGAAAAGCCAGTTCGAAGGAATTAATCCGGGCTGCGAGATCGGACTGGGTGGGTCGGGACGAGGCGTGGGACTGATTGAGTTCTTTCAGCAGTTCAAGCTGGGCGCGCTGCTGGGCTTCGGTGCGTCGAGCATCCCGGGCGAGGTTGTCGATGGCTTCGTTGCGGCGTGCATCCAGAGCCATTGCCTGGTAGGTTTTCGGCAGTAAGCCGGCCGACCAGATCTGGTAGTCACCGCGTGGGCGAGTATCGTGCATGACGACACAGGATGGCAGGTTCTGGTTTTGTGAACCCAGCCCCCAGGTCATCCAGGCACCCAGTGCCGGGAGTCCGGGGCGATTGGTGCCGCACATGAGTTCAATCGAAGCGGGCGCATGATTGTTCTGCTGCAGGTGCATGGAATGCAGAAAACACATGCGATCGACATGCTGCGAGAGTTTCGGGAACAGATCGGGCACCCATGTGCCGGATTCGCCATACTGTTTCCACGCAAACGGGCTCTTAAGACATTTGCCGCTGGTGGTGAAGAACCCGGTTTTGGGGTCCGCGCCGGAAAGTTCCTGGCCATCGCGCGCCTGCAGTTCGGGCTTGTAGTCCCAGGTATCAACCTGAGAAGGGCCACCGGTCATGAACAGCCAGATGATGGACTTCACGCGGCCTGGAAAGTGCGGCGGACGCAGTGCCAGCGGGTCGGTGGGCGGGCTGGTTGCAGTGCCAGCCGGGGTTGCTGCAGCCGCTGCGGGTTCCTGACCGGAGGATTCGGCGTGCAGCAGGCTGGCGAGTGCCAGCGAGCTGAAGCCGAGCCCGGACTGCTGGAGAAATCGACGACGAGCCGGAAGCTGGATTTCGCCGGTTGAGTAATAGCCGAACATGATTGCCTCAATCGATGTAAACGAATTCGTTCAGGCAGAGAAGCACATGACAGAACTCTTCAAATGCACGTTGATCGTTTTCCGGGGATGGAGCCCCGCTGGCGTTGGACTGTTGGTGAATGAAGGACTGCATGCGGCTGAGTTCCGCAGGTTCGGGGGGCCTTGCAAGTGCTCGCTGCCAGGCATCGCGAATGGAGTCTTCAAGTGGTCTTCCGGGGGTCGCGCGGACAGCGGCCGCGAGCTTTTCTGCCTGTTGGCGGACGATGGGTGAATTGAGGAGCGTGAGGGCCTGAGTGGGGACAGTGGTGATACTGCGTTCGCCGATACTCTGGGTGGGTTCAGGAGCATCGAATACGGTCATGATTGGCAGGAGTTCGCTGCGTTTGACGCGGAGATAGACGCTGCGACGGGGAGTGTTGTCAAGCACGCTGGGCCCGTAGAGGGTTTGATCAAGGCTGCCACCGACGGCCAGCAGCGAGTCGCGGATGGATTCGGCTTCAAGCCGTCGTGGCTTGAAGTGCCAGAGCCATCGATTGGTGGGATCCTTCGCGAGATTTTCCGGGGCAGCGGTGTGGGCGAGCTGCCAGGTGTCGCTGAGCAGGATGGCGCGGTGCAGGGGTTTGAGTTTCCAGCCGCCGCGGACAAATTCGGCTGCGAGGTATTCGAGCAGTTCCGGGTGCGAGGGCGGGTCACCCTGAACACCAAAATCGTTGGGAGTTCCCACAAGTCCTTCACCGAAGTGATGCTGCCAGACGCGATTGACAATGACACGAGCAGCGAGAGGACCGGCGCCATGTTCCAGATCGGTGATCCAGCGTGCGAGTGCGACGCGGGGGGGTTCGGCGGCGGGTTCAGCGACCGGAGCTGCCGGCTGTGGGCCGCGCCAGAGCACCTGCAGGAAGCCGGGCTGGGCAAGACCGAGCTTGTTATCGACTTCGCCACGTCTGAGCAGGTGAACGTCCTGGCCACCGGCAACGGTGGTGTAGACTTCGCGGAAGTCGGGCCGGGGAGCGGCAGCAAGATGTGCCTGTTCTGCTTGAAAAATCCTGGCGGTATCAGCATCAAAAGGCGTCATCCAGCGGGCAAGGGGAAGATTGAGTGCGGCTGGGGGTTGCTGTGGAAAGGCAGCAGCGATGGCTTTCAGTTCGAATGCGTGCTGATCACCCATGCTGCCCGCCCACGTCGCCGGATTGGGTTCTGTGGAAACGGAAGCCCGGAATCGACCGATGCCGGCATCCCGGAACTGCAGCGTCAGTATCAGCTCGGTGCCGTTTTCGGAACCGGCAATGGGCTGAGCGAATTCGAGGATCAGCGCGTTGTCTTTTTTGGCAGCGGTCCGCACCACCCAGGCGGTATTGGGTTTATTATCAAGTGCCTGGCTGGCGGGTTGGTTGTCATCGGCGAAGGCGGCGAAGGCCAGTTTGAGTTCTGTGGGAGCAGGGGCGTCGGTGCTGTTGAGGGGCCGGGATGTGAGCTTGATTTCTGCGAGCTGGAAGCTGCCGTCGCCGTTGAGGCCGGGACCTTTCTGAGGCAGCGATTTTTCGGTGAAGATATCCAGTCGCAGTGACTGCAGATTTTTCTGATGTGTGAGGAATCGCAGTTCGTAGCGTTCTTCGCTGGCGACATTTCGTCGGCGGCCGCGCTGAGGAACACTGGATCCGGGTACCAGTTGTCCATCGTGGGCGATCAGACCACCCGGGAGAGATTTGAGCCACGAGCGTTCGGCATCGACGGCGGTGGGTTCAAGAATCTGCCAGCGCGGAGCATCGGCAAGCGAAGGCAGCTGATCTTTTCGCCATGAGGCAAAGCGAGCTGGCAGCTGGTCGGTGGCGAAGGTGTTAAGCGTCGCAAGGAGTGCTTCGTGTGCGCTGCGATGCTGTTGTTCGCGCTGGGCAGTGGCGGCGGGATCATAGTCGTAGGTTTTGGTGCCGTGCACGGTGCGTGCCAGCGATGAGGCGATGGCGTAGTAGTCCTGCTGGGGGATCGGGTCGTACTTGTGATCGTGACAGCGGACGCAGCCGAGTGTCAGCCCCAGCATGGAACCGCCGATGGTCATGAGCATATCGTCCAGCTGGTCATAGCGGATGCGTTCGACAGTCTTGGCGGTGATCTGGCCTGGGTAGGGACCGGCGACAAGAAAGCCGGACGCTGCGGCTCCGTTGAGCGTATCAGGTTCGAGCAGATCGCCGGCCAGCTGCATGCGGAGGAACTGGTTCCAGGGAAGGTCTTCGTTGAACGATCGAATCACCCAGTCGCGGTAGTGCCATGCTCCCGGACGAAAGCCATCGAATTCATAACCGCCACTTTCGGCGAATCGGGCGGCATCGAGCCAGTGCCGGGCCCAGCGTTCGCCGTAAGCTGGGCTGGCAAGGAGTTCGTCGATGACTTTGGCGAATGCATCGGGAGACGAATCCGCCAGAAAGGCCGTGACCTTTTCAGGGGACGGCGGCGTGCCGGTGAGATCCAGCCATGCACGGCGAATGAGCGTGTGCTTTGCGGCGGGTTCTGCGGGGGTGAGCCCCTGCTGTTGCCAGCCGGTGCGAATGAAGCTGTCGATAGGTTTCTGCAGATCCGGCGGAACAGGCTGCTGCAGTGGACGGAACGACCACCACTGGCGACCGGCATTCAGATCGATCTCGCGACGGGCCGGTCGCGGAGCATCTCCGCCACGCGGATCCGGGGCTCCCATATCGATCCAGCGGGCAAAGTCGGCGGCTACTTCGTCGGGGAGCTTGCCGGCGGGGGGCATTTCGAGGCCGTGGTAGCGAATGGCCTTCAGCAGGGGGCTGTCGGCGGACTTGCCAGGAAAAATGACCGGTCCGGATTCGCCGCCGGCCGCAATTCCCGCGGCAGTGTCCAGATGCAGGCTCGCCTTCAGCGAGTTGGCAGTGACGGCTTCCTGAGAATGGCACGAATAACAGTGCTGCACCAGCACTGGGCGGATTTTTTGTTCGAAGAAGGCGATGCCATCAGGGTCGGGCGTTTGAATTGCGGCGCAGGCCGATGAAGGCCCGACCAGGGCAGCGATCACGTACAGCAGAGCCGCGATGGGAGGCAGGCGGAATCGAAACATGGCGGGCTTTCGAAGTCGGTATCCCGGACGGGATGGTCGTCAATCAGCGTGGGCCGGGGGACGAAGCGAGCTTGGGAGGACTGGCAATTGTCCCCGGGAATGCTTTGGAATGCAATTCCCTGTTCTGCCAATTGTGCAGAATTGTGGCTGTGTTGTGCCGCCTGGACGGACCATGCTGGCTGGGAATTCGACAGGATGATCCCTTATTTCTCCAACTTGTCCGACTGAGCCCCCGGTTCCGCTGCTGCAGCTCGCACGTACTCCGCAAGACGACGCAGATTTCGACTGAAGACGCGGCTTTCCAGCAGGAATTTTGATCGATCGCCCTTGTCAGGATTCAGGACGGGCTTGCCATTTTCGTCCGTGACCCAGCGACCGTCGGGGTCAAGGCGGGCGAGAATCTCGGCCGCGTCTTTTTTGAGCGTTTTCAGGCTGCGCTGTTTGACGGGGCGCTGTTCACCGGCAGCGATGAGCCGATAGTCGGCTTCCAGCTGTTCTGCCTGACAACTTCCTTTAAAGCTGTAGTGGGTCGGCACGCGAGAATCGTCATAGGTGGGTTCGTAGGTGTTGCGGACGAAGTAGATCGGTCGGTTGGTTTGCAGTTCGTGGAAGCGGGCGAGCTGTCCGTCGGGGAGTCGGACGCGTTTGAGCCAGTTCAGGGCGGCCGGGACGGGTTCGAGGAATCGGCGTTCGCCGGTGAGTTCGGTGAGTGTCAGCAGGGTGCGGATCACGTCCTGCGATTCGGCACCAGCGGCCGCCGGCGGTTCAAATTTCCGCGCCCAGATCGGTTGAAGTTCGTAACTGTACTGCTGAGCCCATGCCGGCTGGGGCTCGGGAAGCTGCGCGCGGATCAGGAAGTCCCCAAAACGCAGCTGGGCCTGCCTGTACTGAGCATCCCCTGTAGACTCATAGGCCAGCTGCAGGGTTTGCACGACGGTACCGGCAAGTCCGTCGTTCAGAGTTGGATAGTCCCAGTAATTCTTGCGGCGTTCTGCAGTCCGCCAGTCGCCAGTGGGGAATGAGGCTTTGACCACTGGAACAGCGGCAACTGGCTTCTCCCAGCCCTGTGGAAAGCCACCGTTGGCGAATTGTGCGGTAAGCAGTCGCTGCAGGGCGTACTGGACGGCTTCATGCAGTTTGGCGTCTGCGCCCCGAAGCTGCTGGTCGAGCCGGATCAGGAAGCGCAGGGCCGACTGAGTCTTGTCGTCGTCAAGCGTGGAGTAGTTGCGGCCTTTGGCCTTACCGCGACCGTCGCGATAGCGTCCCGTATTTTTTCCCGCCGGGTCAAAATCCACTCGATCAGCCCAGCCACCGGATTCCAGCTGACCATGCAGCAGCGCCGTGGCAGCGGCAGTAGCAGCCTCCAGAAACTCTGGTCGGGGGCTGGCGCGGTAAGCATCCAGAAAGGCGTCTGCAACCTCGGGGGTTCCAGGTGGCTGCACCCAGATTTCGGTGGCTGTGGCGTCACCTTCACCACGGCGAGAACTGCCGTCGAGCGAAACTTCGTAGACATATCCCCCGCGGAAACCGGCCTGTTCCTGAAAGGCCTTCACTGCACGAACCATGGCAGCGAGCACAGTCTCGGGATTTACTGTCTGAGGATTTACCGGATCCGGATCCCCGGCACGGCAGCAGGCAACCGGGGCCGCAGTGAGGCTGAGAATGCACAGGGACAGGAGGAAGAATCGCTGCATGATGGTTTGCCCGGGTGGAAATGGAGGCGGACAGGCCGACGAGTGGAGCAGAGTTTCGCGTTTGCTGAGAGTTTTGGCAAGAAATCGCCTGAACGCCCTCGCAGGGCGAGTTTCGTGTTCAGACAGCTTCAGCGACCGCAGCCTCGACGATGACTTCAATCAGACAGCCGCCCGAAAGTCCTACCTGCATGCAGGCACGGATCGGAGCGGCACCGGCAGGTACCCAGGCATCCCAGACTGCATTGAGCTGATCGATGTTCTGCAGATCAGCGACAAAGATCAGCACCTGCAGCAGCGAAGTGCGATCCGCGGCCAGACTCTGCAGCGTCTCGTCCACCTGCCGCAATACCTGCCGAGCCTGATCCTGAAAATCGGTCCTGCGATCTTCGGCCACTTCCACCCAGCGAGCGACTCCGCGATGGATCACCACGTCAGACCAGCGTGAATTGGAACCCAGTCGATGAACAGCAGACACCTTGAGATCTTTCACGGTAAAGGAAACGGTCAGGGAAACGGAAACATCAGCCGCCCCGCAGTCATCTTCCGCACAACCCAGCAGCTTACCCGAATTCCCTCCCCTTTTTGAACATATCTGTCTGGATTTTCAGTCTTCTTTGCCTATAAGTCAGGAGGATGACTCAGTCCCCATCTTCGCCTCCGGGAGCCCACTGCTCATGACTGCCGTTGATGTGCAGCAGCTGTTTCGCACGTTTACCACGGCGGCCGGAAGGATTCGCGCAGTGAATGGGGTCACGCTCCAGGTGCACCCGGGCGAAGTCTTCGGACTGCTGGGCGCAAATGGCGCCGGCAAGACCACAACGCTGCGCATGATGATGGGACTGCTGGCTCCCACCTCGGGTTCCGTTCGCATGGCCGGTTTTGATGTTTCTGAACAACCCATGCAGGTCCGCCGCAATGTCACGCTGATCTCTGCCAGCTCAGGGCTCTACCAGTGGCTCACCCCTCGAGAGCTCATGCTGTACTTCGCAGAGCTCTACGAAATTCCGCAGCCCGCTGCCGAAGCCCGGATCGAAATGCTGGCTGACCTGTTCGAGCTCCGGCGGTTCCTCGACCGCCGCTGCGCCGGTATGAGCACCGGTCAGCAACAGCGAATCAATCTCGCCAGATCACTCATGCACGACCCCCCGGTGGTGCTCATGGACGAACCCACCCGCGGTCTTGACATCGTCGGCAGCAAACGCATCTTCGACTACACGGCTCTACTCCGCGAACAGGGCAAGGCGGTGATCTTCTGCACCCATCGACTGGATGAAGCCCAGCGACTCTGCTGCCGTTTCGGGATCATGTTCCACGGCAGGCTGGCTCTGCAGGGAACACTGCAGCAGCTCCAGGAACAAACCGGTCGCGAACATCTCACCGATATGTTCCTTGACCTGCTGCAAAAAAGTGATCCCGTAAAAGGTCACGTCAATGTCTGATTCATCACCGCCGGTCACACAACGACCCCACACGCCACTGCCGCTGCGGCTCGCTCGACTCGCTCGCAAAGAACTCCGCGAATCGCTCCGCGATCGTCGCACACTCGCCACACTCGTGCTCATGCCGCTCATCGTCTATCCGCTGCTGGGAATGGTGATACAGAAGTTCGCCATCTCCCGCGCGGGGGGCGAAGTTCCGGAAGCCGTCGTCCTGCTCCATGATCAGATCCCGCTGCAGGAAGCCGTGCTGATGCTCAGAGAACTGCCGGACGAACAGTCGTCTGCGAAGCCGACAGCAGTCGATCAGCAGACATCGAACCAGCTTCCCCGTCTGCCCGGTGGTCTGCCCAGCGCTCTGCCCGGCTCGAATCTTCCAAACACTCCACGAATTCGTATCGAAGCACAACCGTTTTCGGCGGAACAGATTCGGGAGGCCGTCAGGCTGGGCGCTGCGGATGCCGGCGTGCTGCTGGTCTCCGGGCCGGCAACTCCCGGCGGCTCCGGGACTCAGTCGGATGTGCTTCAGGTTGTCTGCCGCGAACAAGAGCCGCTCAGCGAAAACGCGGCTGCAGAGCTGGAACGTCGACTGCGGGAAAATCGCGACGAACTCATGCGACAACTGCTCGATCAAACCCGTTTCGGCCGCGTTGCCATGCCCTACGTGCGTCGCCTCGCAATTGCTGCCACAGCCCCCGCCGAATCACCACTGGCCGCCTTTGTCCCGCTCATGCTCGTGCTCATGACAATGACCGGAGCCGTCTATCCTGCCATCGATCTCACAGCCGGTGAACGCGAGCGTGGCACTCTGGAAATGCTCATGGCTGCCCCTGTTCCGCCGCAGCATATTCTGCTGGGAAAATTCGCCGCTGTGTTTCTTGTCGCCGTGATGACGGCACTCGTGAATCTCATCGGCATGATGCTCACCTTATACGGAACGGGGTTCGACCGCGTCCTGCTCAGCAACGGTGCCGGTCCGCTGATGCTTGCTCAGGTCCTGCTGATGCTTGTCGTCTTTGCCGCATTCTTTTCAGCCGTGCTGTTATCCGTCACCAGTTTTGCACGCAGCTTCCGCGAGGCCCAGGCGTGGCTGATTCCGCTGATGCTGGTTTCGCTGGCTCCAGGCATTCTCAGTCTGATGCCCGGAGTACGGCTGACCTTTCCGCTGGCACTTGTGCCGCTTGTCAACATCGTGCTGCTTGGGCGTGAGCTCTTCCAGGGCGACGCAACGCTGCCGCTGTTTGCCGCCACCGTGACAGCGACTGCTGCCTGGTCCGCTGCCGCGCTGACGCTGGCAGCTCGCATCTTCGGAAGCGATGCCGTACTGCAATCCGCACCCGCTCCACTGACAGCCCAGAACAGCGGACGTCGCCCGGCAGAGCTTCCACCGAGTCTCGTGGCTGCCTGCTCGGCGGTCCTGCTGCCGCTGTTCATCATCATCTCCATGTCCCGGCACCGACTCGTAAACCCGGAAAACACGTCCGCACAATTGCTGCTTTCCGCCGCAATCCTCCTCGGTCTGCTCTGCGGCCTGCCGCTGGTCTTCCTGCGAATTGCTCGACAGCCGGTCGCGGCTGCGTTTTCCGTCAGACCCTTTCAACCGCGAATGCTGGCCGGTGCACTCCTGCTGGGCCTCTCCGCATGGACTGCCGTTTATGAACTGCTGATCATGGCCAACGGTCTGTCAGGCTGGAGCAAACTGCTGGAGAATCCGGCGATTCAGGAAATGGTGAAACGACTCAAAGAACAGTCATCGCTGCCACTCCAGCTTGTCTGCCTGGCCCTTGTACCGGCCGTCGCTGAAGAACTCTTCTTTCGCGGCTTTCTGATGAATGGTCTCCTGACGCGTTCTCGTGGCCGCACTGCACCGCTGCTCATCTCTTCCAGCATATTTGCTGCAGCGCATCTCGTCCCGGATCTGGCTCTTGAACGGTTTCCCGGTACAATGCTCCTGGGACTGCTCCTGGGAATCGTCCGACTGCACAGCGGCAGCGTGCTCCCGGGAATGCTCCTGCACGCCGCCAACAATGGCCTGCTGCTAAGTCTGGAAACTCTGAATCCATGGTTCACGCTTGCCGGAATCAATCTGAATCTGGACGAACAGGTCCATCTGCCTCCACAGCTGCTGATCCCGGCCACACTGCTCCTGATCACCGGCGCCGCGCTGATTCTTCGTGGTGCAAACAAACCATCCTCCGGAAATCGACATGAACACATGGGATCTGAAACAGGAGTTTGAAGCGGGTGTGTTCAGTGACCAGGTGCCTGGCGGTCGCTGCAGTGTGACGCTTCATTGTGAAGCCGCGGGCCTTAAAGCAGTCACGGAGGCAGGACAGGAGTTTTTCCTGCGGTACGACCAGATGCAGCTGGAGCTGGGTGGCGCCAGTGGCCGCATGTTCTTCTGTCGCAATGCCGACCGGACATTGACGCTGTTTTGCGAGGATCGGGAGTTCCGAACAGCCCTGGAACTGCACAGCAGCACACTCCTCGCCGAACAGCTCGCAGGTATCTCCGCCGACCACAAAAGTAACCGCAGTCGCGGCCGCAGCATCCTGCTGCTCAGTCTGCTCGCACTGGGACTCCTGCTGTACGGTGGCTACTACGCCGCACTGGCACTCGGCCGAGTCGCCGTAAAGACGCTGCCAGTGCAGGTCGATGAACAGATCGGGAAGCTGGCGTATTCACAGATGGATCATGGTGGCCCCGAAATCACGGATCCGCTGATCGTGGATTCCTGCCGTGAAATCGTTCAACAGCTCGAACCCCACTCCGCCCTGCAGGGACTCAAGTTCGAAATCAAGGTGATCGATTCCGAGGATGTCAACGCGTTTTGTCTCCCCGGAGGCAAGATGGTCATCTTCACCGGACTCCTGAAATCAGCGCGCACTCCCGAAGAAGTGGCCGGCGTGATCAGCCACGAAATGGCCCACGCAACGCTCCGACATGGCCTGCAGACGGTTGTGCGGTCCGCGGGAGTAATCGTCGCGGTGCAGCTCATGGTCGGTGACGCCGCAGGACTCGTGGCTCTCGCTGCCGAACTGGGACAGCAGGCAGCACTCACCAGCTACAGCCGTGAACTGGAAACGGAGGCTGACGTGGAAGGTGTTCGCATGCTGCATGCCGCCGCCATTGACCCGCTCGCACTGGCCCTGTTTTTTGAACATTTGAAGGAACAGGGCCAGGATGTCCCTGCCGCCATCGCGTGGATTTCAACGCATCCCCAGCACGACGTCCGCATCGCATCCATTCGCGCCCGAGTTGCCGATTTGCCTCCGCAACAGTATCGTTCACTCAATATCGACTGGGACGGACTTAAACGCCGCCTTCAGAAATAACCGGAAGCAACCCATGGAATCAGAAATCCGTAATCGCCCTTCCTTCGCTAATGTGCTTGTCAAACTGCAGCCCGGCGAAATGATCACTGCAGAAGCAGACGCCATGGCCAGTATGTCCAGTGGTATTCGACTGGTCACACGCTGGAACGGCGGCATGTTCGCGGCCATCATGCGGCGACTCTTCGGTGGCGAATCGATGTTTGTCAACGAATTCCACGCAGATACCCCCGCCGAACTGGTGCTCACACAGGCACTCCCCGGCGACATCGAATGCATGCAGCTTGCGGGCACCTCGCTGTTCCTCCAGCCCGGCGCATTCCTCGCCTGCGAACCCGGAGTTCGCCTCGGAATGCAGTGGGCCGGCTTCGCCAGCCTCATCGGCGGCGAAGGCCTGTTTCGACTGGTCGTCTCTGGCCACGGCCGAGTCTGGTTTTCGGCATACGGCGGAATTTATGTCCGGGAAGTCACAGACGAATACATCGTCGATACCGGACACCTCGTCGGCTATGAACCAACCGTTAATATCCGCGTGGGACTTCCTGGCGGCATCTTTTCCAGTTTCTTCAGTGGTGAAGGACTGGTCACGCGTGTTCGCGGGCCGGGACGCATTTACCTGCAGTCCCGCAACTTCAGCGCTCTGACCGCCTGGATCAACTCACACATCTGAATCAAACGGGGGCTGATATGCAACATCAAATCCTCTGCCGCCCAATGGCGTCGGTCGTTAAACTGGGCCTTGATGAAGGTGAATGTGTCACCTGCGAAGTCGGTGCCATGATCGCCATGACCGAAGGACTCAGCGTCGAAACCACTTCCGCCATGAAAGGCAAAGCGGGCGGGCTCTTAAGCGGTGTGAAGAGAATGTTCGCCGGCGAAAATTACTTCCTCAACCACTTCACCGCGCAACAGGAAAATCAAATCCTGATTCTTGGGCCAACCATGCAGGGCGATGTCATCCATCATCGACTGCGAGGTGGTACTCTTCTGATCCAGGGCTCCAGCTGGCTCGCCAGCACTCCAGGCGTCACCATCGATGCCTCCTGGCAGGGGCTCGGCAAAGCCTTCTTCAGCGGTGAAGGCGCGTTCTGGATTCGAGCCCAGGGACAGGGAGATATTTTTCTGTCCAGCTTCGGAGCCATCTACGAGGTTGAAGTCAACGGCCAGTACACCGTTGACACCGGCCACATCGTGGCCTTCGAAGACACCATGCAATTCCAGATTGTCAAAGCCGGTGCCAGCCTGATCGGCAGTTTGCTCGGCGGCGAAGGTCTTGTCTGCCGCTTCACCGGCCAGGGGAAGCTCTACTGCCAAAGTCATAACCCCAAAAGCTTCGGTCAAATGCTCAGCCCCAGCCTGAAACCACGCTGAGCAATCGCGTCTTTGTGAAAGCAGTCCCATGAAAAGTCTCGATCATCAGATCTCGATGTCCCCGGACTTCGCTGTCGTCTCCGTGCGACTCCAGCAGGGCCAGCGCGTGTACTCCGAACCGTCAGCCATGGCCTCCATGACGCCAAACCTCACCCTCAAAGCCGGACTCAAATCCGGCCTCCGCAAATCCCTCGGACGCGTCTTCGCCGGAGAAAGCCTCGTCACCAGCACCTACAGCGCAGACTCCGGACCCGGCGAAGTCACATTCGCCCCAGGCATCCCCGGCGATATCTGCCATCATTACCTCGACCGCAGTTCCCTTTACCTCCAGCGCGGCTCGTTCCTTGCCCATTCCGAAGGTGTTGAAATCAGCGGAAAATGGCAGGGAGCAAAAGGTTTCTTCAGCGGCGAAGGACTGGTCCTCGTCAAAGCCTCCGGAACCGGTGACATCTTCTTCAACTCGTACGGCGCAATCATCGAATTTGATGTCCGCAACAGCCTGCTGATCGATACGGGATACATCGTTGGGTTTGAAGACACCCTCCAATACCAGGTGCAGGTCCTCCGCGGCGCCCGCCCCACCAAAACCATCAAAAACTTCCTCTTCGGCGGCGAAGGCCTCGTATGCCGCTTCAACGGTCAGGGCAAAGTCTGGGTCCAGACCCGATACGTCTACCCACTGCTCCAGTGGGTCTACCCCTTCCGCCGCGTGCAGCGACAAAACTGATCATTCGGGAAATCCAAAATCCCGCAGGAACTCTGCAGCCCCCCACCAATCCATCCCTGCCCCCTGCCGCTGTGCACGATGTCCTTGCGGTTGACTCGCTCACACTCATCGCAAACGTGCGGACCATTCGCAGTTGGACGTCTTGTTGGGGTCCCATGAAGGCGCAAATCTGAAATGCTGGAAGTCTAAACCTTCTGTCCCTTTGCGCCTTTGCGTGAGACCAACCCTCCCTGCAATCGCCGAACTTCAGGTACATGGCACTGTCCCATTTCCCTCAGCGGCACTGATTGAAGACCCGCAGCAATCAGGCCACGGCCGTCAGGGAGTTCATGAACCGAGCGACGTTTCTCCGCCAAAGCTGACACAAAGCGGGAAACCTGCTGATCTGCGTCCGGTGATCACCGCCGATAAATCCATGGGAGTGGTGCAGGAGAGTGCAGACGAGTGACAACAGACAGGGTGCAGGAGCTGCGCGACATCGCGGCTCGCGGCGAATCGCAAACAGTCGAGTTCAGGAACACGACGGCGCAACTGCCACGCGCCGGTGAAACACTCTGCGGAATGCTCAACAGCGATGGTGGAGTCGTCCTGATCGGCGTCTCTGCATCCGGAGAGCTTCAAGGTCAGGACGTGAGCGATTCAACGCAGCAGGAGATTGCCCGCATGCTGGATCGCTTTCAGCCCACAGCTCCGATTGAGCTGCAAATTGCCCTGCTGCCTGACCTTCGCAGGTCAGTCATTCTGCTCGAAGTCCCCAGTGGCTCCGATGGTGCTCCGTACACTGACGACGGTCGTGCATGGCAACGAACCGGCACAACCACCTCTCGCATGCCGCAGGACCAGTATGAGCGGCTGCTGATGCAGCGACAGCACGCGCGACGACGCTGGGAAAACCAACCCGCAGTCGGCGTCACACTGGACGATCTCGATCATGAAGAAATCCTTCGCACGCGGGAGGATGCAATCCGATTTCGCAGAATCTCCGCAGGCACCAGCCGCGACGTGGGCGATATTCTCGACCGGCTGGGTTTGCGGCATGACGGCCAGATCACCCAGGCCGCTCAAGTCCTTTACGGTCTGCGGTTTCTCCCTGATTATCCGCAGGTTCGTGTGAAGATGGGCCGTTTTCGAGGCACGAAGATCACTGGTGACATCCTCGATAACAAGCAGCAATTCCTGCATGCCTTCGCAGTCGTGCGCGAAGCCATGGCGTTTCTTGACCGCACCCTGCCGCTCTCCGGGCACTTCGTCACAGGCCGTATCCAGCGGGAAGACCGTTTGCCCGTCCCAGCCGACGCACTCCGAGAAGTGATCCTCAACGCAGTCATGCATCGCGATTATTCCAATCCCGGCGGTGATATCTCCATCGCAGTCTTTGATGATCGGATCGAGATCAGCAGCTATGGCAATCTGCTCCCCGGTGTCACTCCGGAACTGCTCAGCGGCCCCCACAAATCGATCCTGCGAAATCCCCTGATTGCTCAGACGTTTCACAGAACCGGTGCTGTCAAGACATGGGGCCGTGGTACGAACCGAGTGATTGAAGTCTGCAGGGAACATGGCGTTGAACCGCCCGTTTTTGAACTGCAAAGCCACTGTGTTGTGGTCAGGTTCCCGGTCAAAGTCGGCCCGACCCCCCAAGTCACCCCCCAAGTCACCCCCCAAGACGCCCCCCAGGACGTCGTACCCGAGGTCCAATCCCCTCTCAGTTCGAAGGTCATTGCGATTCTTGCAGCGGCAATGGAGCCGCGTAATCTCGCTGAACTTCAGCTGGCCGCAGGGCTGAAGGATCGAAAAAACTTTCGATTAAAGCATTTAGAACCCTTGGTCGACATCGGCTGGTTGCAGATGACCATCCCTGATAAACCTCGGAGTTCCCTGCAGCGGTATGTGCTGACGGGCGAGGGTCGGACTGTACTGTCACTGGCACGGCCGAAATAACCGGGAGCTGTCACCAGACATTCCAGGACATCCCATTTCCCACGCTTGGCGGGATTGACTTGTCCCCAGAAACCCGGCTTTGCCTAAAGCAGTCACTTGCGAAAAATCAGTAAATTTGTTTATTTTGCAAAAAATCGCTCAGGTTTATCGAGGTATCAGCCGAACACCAGCTTTCTCAGAAAACGCGCACCTGCCTGTTCTCGGGTCTGGAACGCTTGTTAATGGCAGGTCGGCAGGCTACAATTCACGGTTTCTCGCAAGTTTCCCGGCTCCGCGGTGTTCGGAAACATTCGCCCTCTGTACTGTCAGGAATCGACCGAAGTGCCCCCAGTCTCCGTCAACGTCCGTGACATTTTTGAATCAGAAAACCTGCTGACTCTTGACCAGCTGCACCAGCTCGAAGCCGCTGCTGGTTCTTCCCAGCTCCCGGACCTCCGTCTGGCAGCCGGTGAAGCCGTGCGCAAGGCGGATGCTGGGGATAAAAGCGAACCCGTGCTGGCACGTGCCGGGGTTGGCTCATATCTGCTCTCACGCCAGGCTCAGGCTGACCGTATTCTCTCCGCGGTGACTCGCGACGGCGTGGCCATGTATGTGCATGGCCAGTGCCTGCTGTCACTCAATCGCCCTGAAGAGGCCGCTGCGCGATTCGAAGCTGCCGCCAAAGCCGGTGTCGATCCCGTCGGCTGCACCCTCCGCCGCGCCGGCGCCGTCCGCGCCTCCGGTCGCGTTGACGAAGCCGAAAAAATGCTCCGCAGCGTCGCCGCCGCCGCCGCCAGCCGCGCTGAATACTCCTTCCAGATGGGCTGCATCTGGGCCGACCGCGGTGATTCGCTCACCGCCGTGGAATATTTCGAACGCGCCGTGGACATGGACCCTCATCACTCCCGAGCCCTCTTCTGGCTCGCCGCCGAAAATGCACTCCGCGGTAATGACGATGATGCCATCCGCTTCTACGAACGCTCACTCTCACGCCCCCCGTTCTACATCGGCGCCCTGCTTAACCTCGGACTGCTCTACGAAGACCGCGAAAACTACAAAGCCGCTGCCTTCTGCTTCCGCCGCATTCGCGAATATGACTCCGGCAACGCCTTCGCTGACCTGTACCTGAAGGACATCGAAGCCACCCAGGACATGTACTACGACGAAGACCAGGCCCGCCAGGAAGCTCGCATGAAGCAGCTCCTCGGTCGCCCCGTCACCGACTTCGAACTCTCTGTTCGCAGCCGCAACTGCCTCCAGCAAATGAATATCAACACTCTCGGTGACCTCACCGAAGTCAGCGAACAGGAACTCCTCGCCGGCAAAAACTTCGGCGAAACATCACTCACAGAAATTCGCGAACTCCTCGCCGCTCACGGACTCCGCATCGGACAAAATCTCCACCGCATCCACACTCGCGAACACGTCGTCGATCAGAATCTGACGCCGGAAGAACAGGCCCAGATGAACAAACTCGTCGCCGACCTCAACCTCTCCGTTCGCTCTCGCAAATGTATGTCCCGACTCAACATCCAAACCATCGGCCAACTCTGCCAGCGCACCCCCGACGAACTTCTCGCCAGTCGCAATTTCGGTGTGACCTCACTTAACGAAATCCGCCTGAAACTCGGCGATGTCGGTCTGCGACTCCGCAACGACTAGTCCCGAAATCCAAAACCCGGTAGTGTAATCGGTAACACAACAGATTTTGGTTCTGTTTTTCCAGGTTCGAGTCCTGGCCGGGTTATCTGGGTCATGCCGCAGCAGATCACACAACAGACCCCACAAAGGCGTCTCATCCCCAGCAATCATCCGATCCCTGAACCATCCCGATTCCGGGAAATTGCAGACTCTGAGATCGCCCTCTTTGACTGGGTCACAGACCAATCTTAGACTCCCATCCCCGTTCTGCGACGGCTTGTGCAAGCGTGCTCTGCTATGGTATCACACGCCTCAACGCCCACATCGCCTAATCCTCTCTCTCTCCTTCTCATCAGCCGATACAGACGCAAATCGCAACACACTACCTGTCTACTCCTCTCGTGACACGTGTCGCAAACGCGGTCGTATCAGTTCAGATCCTTTCCTCACTCCTGGTCAACCCGGCGATGGAAGGATGACCATCCCCGCCAGATCTGCGTTTCCTGTGTCCTCCCTCAGATTCTTATTCCGGCTGCTCCTTGTCCTGCTCACCGGCTGGCTGATTGCCTACTGGCCAGCAGGCGTTCTTCATCAGGCATCCGGAGTACTCTGGCTCTCCCTTGCTGCCCTGCTCATGTTCTGCTCAGGATTAGCCGGTCTGGCACTGGTCAAACTCCTGAAAAAAGAAAATACTCTCACAGAAACCTTTCTGCACTCCGCGAATCGCTCTCTCTGGGTGCTTGTCGCTGTTGTTCTCGTAAGAACGATACAGCCGCAAATCGGATTTTCAAAATTCTACGGCTGGCTGATTTTCTTCTATCTGCAATTAATGGTGCTTGAGGTTCTGACCCTGCAAGGTCGATGGAAGAAGCCGTCCTGAGGACAATTGGTTTGCAGACGTCCAACTTAATTCATCACTCCCCGAAATCCTCCTCGGAAATGGCTCCAGGATGAGCGGCGAAGATAATTTTCATCACGTACGCGATTTCGCATTCTTCGAAGTTCCAGGGATGCTGACGTCCCGGCACGCCTTTGACGACATCGGCAACGTCCCCTGGCACGTGAAGTACGCCCTTGGTTTTTACAAAGCCCACGGCGACGGTCAGGCACCCAAAGAGCCAACGCTGGAACAGATCAACGCCGCCATGGTCGGCAAGGTGCTCATTCCACAACCCTTTGCCGGCACCTACCAGAACCCCGGATTCATTATCACCAAGTTCATGGTGCTGCAGGTTCTGGTGCTCATCATTTGCCTGCTCATCTTCCGCGGGCTTGCCGTTCGCATCCGCTCCGGCCAGCCCGCACGCGGTCGATTCTGGAACCTCTGGGAAATGATGGCACTCGCAATTCGCGATCAGGTCGTTCGTCCAACAATCGGTGACCACCATCACGATCACCACGACGAGTCTCATGGAACTCACGACGCCCACAGTCACCGTGCTCACCCCCCATCGACTGGCGGGCACCCGGCGGATCGCTACCTGCCGTTCGTCTGGAGTTGCTTCTTCTACATTCTGTTCTGCAATTTGCTTGGTGCAATTCCCTCGATGGGCTCCGCCACCGGTGATATCAACGTCACTGGAGCGCTCGCCTTCAGCGCTTTTGTCGCAACCACAGCATACGGAATGCAGTCTCTGGGATTCGGTGGATTCTTCGGAAATCTGATCCCGAATACTGGCATGACAGGATTCGGTGGTCTTGCAATCGGTGGCCTCATGTTCGTCATTGAGGCACTCGGCTTTCTCATAAAGCATCTCATCCTTGCGATGCGACTGTTTGGCAATATCATGGGTGGCCATACCGCTCTCGGTGTGATCCTCGGCTTCATCGCAGCAACGGCAAAAGGTCCCGTTGCACTCTGGAGTATCGTCACCATTGGCAGCCTGCTCGGGCAGGTCGGTGTCGGCCTGCTGGAACTCCTGGTGGCCGTGCTTCAAGCCTACGTGTTCTCATTCCTTGCAACGATCTTCATCGCCAGCGCAATTCACAAACACTGATCTTCCGCCGGACAACCGGCCTGACTTGCTGCACAGTGGTCCTTCAGGGGCCGAAATTCGATCTCTTTCCTGTATCCGCTCAATCATGAGGAGTGACTTGTGTCTCAGTTTTTGAAATTTGCATTGCTGCTTCTGGCCGGTTTTGTTCTCTTGTCTGCCCCGGCAATGGCGTTCGACGAAGGTGCCGCTGCACCGACCGCTGCCGCTGCCCCCGAGGGTAGCAACGCCCTGATCAACCTCTCCAGCACATTCGGTGCTGGTCTGATTGTAATCGGCGCCGGCCTTGGCATTTCTCGCCTGTCAGCCGCTGCCTTCGAAAGCATGGCTCGCCAGCCCGAAGTTGTCGGCGACATTCGCGGTAGCATGATTATTGTCGCAGCCATGATTGAAGGGGCCGCCGTGATCGGTCTCATCGTCTGTCTTATCGCGTGATTTCCAACGGTTCCTCAGCTTCCATTCGATCGGGATGGCGTTCATGAACATCAGGTTTCAGTACAGGCGCTGCGGGCGGTGGCTTGCAGTCCTGTGCGCTTTAGTGCTGGCCGTAGGGGTCGCGCCAAGCGGACTGGGGACTGCCTTGTTCGCTGCGAGTGCAGAGGGAGGCCCACCCATGGGCTTCAGAGGCGACCTCTCGCTGTTCTCCATCGTCGCGTTCGTGCTCTTTCTGCTCGTCCTCGGAAAGCTCGCATGGAAACCCATGATCGAGGGCCTCGACAAGCGCGAGTCGGGCATTCGACGAGCGATCGACGATGCCGAGGAGAATCGCAGAAAATCGGAAGCAATGCTGGCCGACTACCAGAAAAAGCTGCGCGAAGCTGAACAGACCGTTCAAGCTATGGTTGCTGAAGCCCGGCGGGATGCCGAGCGAACCAGCAAAGATCTCATCGCCACTGCTCAGAAGGAAGTCGATCAAATTCGCATCCGAGCCCGCGAAGAGATTCGTCAGGCCAAAGACACCGCACTCGCCGAGGTCTTCAGCCAGATCAACTCTCAGGTCATCCTCGCTGCCGAACACGTGCTCGGACGAACCCTCGCTGATGCTGATCAGGATCGCCTCGTCTCCGAAGCGCTCGCTCACGTCAGTCGCTGATTCGCTCACAACTACCCCCCCCACCCGGCTGCGCAAAGGCTGTTTCCCATGGCTGGCTCAAGGTTTACAACACGTCCGGAAAGTGTACTGGAAGATCCCGGTGCGCGCGCCGTGGCGACGTTGTATGCAGAGTCATTCCTGTCGGCCGCTGCCACCAATAACACTCCGTCCGCCCCCGAAGAACTCAGCTCATTCCTCACCGACGTGCTTGCTCAGTTCCCCGAGTTCAGGGACGTTTTGTTGTCGGACTTCGCAGGCCGTGACGAAAAACTCAAGATTATCAGCCGCGTGATCGCTCCACGATGTTCCGAATTCTTCGCGAACTTCCTCAGAGTGCTCGTGCGACACGGCCGGATGGAACTCCTGCCGGTAATCAACGAGGTTGTCGTGCGACTCCAGGAGACCGCAGCAGGGCGGCAGCGAGTCAAAGTTCGGAGCGCCCGATCGCTGACAACAAAAGCCCGCGCTGACATCGTCGCTGCTCTCAACGCACGCTTCGGCTTCGACCCGATCCTCGAAGAATCCATCGACCCGCAGTTGCTCGGCGGAGTCGTGCTCCAAATTGGTGATACCGTTTTTGACTCATCGCTGCGTTCCCGGCTGAAAGCTCTGCAGGGACGTCTGGTGGAGAAGACTTTCAATGAAATTCAAAGCAGACGAGATCGCTTCAGTCATCCAGAAGGAGATTGAAGACTTTCGTGGTCTGATTCAGACAGCGGAAGTAGGCCGAGTGATCGAGGTCGGAGACGGCATCGCGCGCTGCACGGGGTTGTCCAACGTGATGTCCGGGGAGATGGTCGAATTCTCCAACGGCACCACCGGCTTCGCATTCAACCTCGAAGAAAGCAGCGTCGGCGTCGTGATCCTGGGGGACTACCTCAGCATCGCGGAGGGTGACGAAGTGCGCTCAACCGGGAAACTGCTGTCTGTCCCGGTCGGAGAGTCGCTGCTCGGTCGCATGGTCGATCCGCTCGGAGTTCCGCTCGACGGCAACGGCCCGGTGATTACCTCCGAGTCCCGCCCTGTTGAGTGGCAGGCCGCAGGTGTAGCTGAGCGTCAACCCGTCAAGGAACCGCTCCAGACGGGTATCAAAGCCATCGACGCCATGACTCCCATCGGCCGCGGCCAGCGAGAACTCATCATCGGCGACCGCAAGACCGGCAAGACGGCAATCGCCATCGACACGATCCTCAACCAAAAAGGCACGGGCGTGATCTGCGTCTACGTCGCCTGCGGTCAGCGGGCGTCGTCCATCGCCGGTGTCGTTGAAGTGCTCCGGCAAAACGGTGCACTCGACTACACCATCGTCGTCGCCGCCAGCAGCTCCGATCCCGCTCCGCTGCAATATATCGCTCCCTACGCGGGTGCAGCGATGGCTGAGTATTTCATGTATCAGGGTAAGCACACTCTGGTCGTGTATGATGACCTCTCCAAACAGGCCGTCGCCTACCGCCAGCTCTCGCTGCTCATGCGTCGTCCGCCGGGCCGCGAAGCGTTCCCCGGTGACGTGTTCTACTGCCACAGCCGCCTCCTCGAACGTGCAGTGAAGCTCAATAAGGAACTCGGCGGTGGCTCCATGACCGCCCTGCCAATCATCGAGACGCTGGAAGGCGAAGTCTCCGCCTACATTCCCACCAACGTGATCTCCATCACTGACGGCCAGATCTATCTCGAACCGGACCTCTTCTGGAAGGGCATCCGACCCGCCATCAACGTCGGCATCTCTGTCAGCCGCGTCGGTGGTAATGCTCAGACCAAGGCCATGAAGAAGATCGCGGGAAGTCTCCGTCTGGACCTCGCCGCCTTCCGCGAACTCGAAGCCTTCGCCCAGCTCGGTACCGAGCTCGACAAAGCCACCCAGGCACAACTCGATCGCGGTTACCGCATGGTCGAATTGCTTAAGCAACCACAGTACGTGCCGCTCCACGTGGCCGATCAGGTTGTGGCAATCTATGCGGGCACCAAGGGCTACTTCGACAAGGTGCCCGTAAACCGAGTACAGGCCGTCGAGAAAGAACTCCACGAATTCATTCGCACCGAGCATGCAGATATGCGTGACAAACTGGTTGCCGAGGCCGCCCTGACCGACGAAATTGAGGCAATGCTCCGTAAAGCACTCGATGCCTTCGTCGCTCGCCAGGCAGCTAAAGGCTGATTAATCCGCTTCCCGTTCAACCCCTAATCCCCGGTGCAGTTCTGCCATGGCCAATCGACGCTTGCTGGTGAAACGGCTCAAAGCGGTGCGCAACATCCGCAAGATCACGCGCACAATGGAGCTGATCGCGACCAGTCGCTTCAAGAAGGCTATGGACCGCGCGACGGAAGCTGCGGAATACACCCGCAAGATCTCCGAGATCGTTGGTGACCTCGGCCAGGCCAGCCTGAAATTCTCACACCCGCTTCTGCAGAAGCATGCTGAAGAGAAAAAAGGCATTCTGCTGGTGCTCACTGCCAATCGAGGCCTTTGTGGCGGCTACAACGCCAGCGTCCTCCGGCAGACGCTGGCATACGTCCGTCAGCAGAGGGAAAAAGGCGTCGAGACCTCGCTGGAAGTATCCGGTAAACGCGGTATCAAGTTCCTCAACTTCCAGAAGGTCGCGATGGATCAGACCTACACGCATTTCGAGGACAAGACCACCTTTCTCGAAGTGGACGTTCTGGCCAGTCGCTACGTGGATCTGTACATCGCCGGCAAAATCGACCGTCTGGACGTCGCCTACACCCGCTTCGAATCCAGCTCAAGGCAGTTCTCCGTCGTCGAGCCCATCCTGCCACTCTCCAGCCTCTCATCGGGTGGCCCGGCCAGGGCCAGTGGCGTGGACTACGACTTTCTGCCCTCAGCTCAGGAAATTCTCGAAGAGATCGTCCCGGCAGCTTTCCGCGCCAAACTCTTCAAGTGCTTCCTCGACGCCATCGTCAGCGAACAGATCGCTCGCATGGTCGCCATGAAGGGTGCCACTGTAAACGCCGACGAGATGGCCGGCAATCTCAAACGGCAATACAACCGCGCCCGACAGGCCGGCATTACTTCAGAACTTGCAGAAATCATCGGTGGTGCCGCAGCACTCGGCTAGGCATCTCCAAACTCCAATCAACCTTCGTCCCTGAACCATCAGAGACCCAATCGCGATTCTCACGGCAGGCGAAACATGGCTGAAGCAACAAAACAGGGCAAAGTCTCGCAGGTGATCGGATCCACATTCGACGCCGAATTTCCAGAGCACAGCCTCCCGGAAATCTACAATGCCCTTACAATCGATGAAGAGATCAAAGGCAACCGCGTCCGGGTCACGGGCGAAGTGCAGCAGCACCTGGGCGGTGGTCGCGTCCGCTGTGTCGCACTGGGAAGCACCGACGGTATGCGTCGCGGGATGACCGTCAACGATACCGGCCGCCCGCTCTCCGTCCCCGTCGGCAAGGGAACTCTTGGCCGCGTTTTCAACGTTCTCGGTGACGCTATCGACGGTCGCGGTGCCGTTGCCCACGATGAACGCTGGCCCATCCACCGCCACCCCCCAAAGCTCGAATCCCTCAGCTCCAAAACCGAAGTGTTCGAAACCGGTATCAAGGTCGTGGACCTGCTCACCCCCTTCGTCCGCGGTGGTAAAGCTGGTCTCTTCGGTGGGGCAGGTCTTGGGAAAACCGTCATTCTCACTGAACTCATTGCTCGTATCGCAAGTGCCCACGGCGGTTACTCCGTGTTCGCGGGTGTCGGTGAGCGTACTCGTGAGGGCAACGACCTTTGGCTTGAAATGCAGGATACCAAGATCGGGCAGACCGGTCGTTCCGTGATCGAACAGACCTGCATGGTGTTCGGTCAGATGAACGAACCACCGGGTGCCCGTCTCCGCGTCGCACTATCGGCGCTCACCATGGCCGAGTGGTTCCGTGACGCCACCGGGTCCGATACACTGCTCTTCGTCGATAACATCTTCCGCTTCTCCCAGGCAGGCTCCGAAGTTTCCGCGCTCCTTGGCCGTATGCCTTCCGCCGTAGGTTATCAACCAACCCTCGGTACCGAACTCGGCGAACTTCAGGAACGTATTACATCCACGAAGAACGGTGCCATCACGTCCGTGCAGGCCGTTTACGTACCTGCCGACGACCCGACCGACCCCGCTCCCGCAACCGCATTTGCTCACCTTGACGCGTTCATTTATCTCGAACGCCGTATCTCGGAAAAAGGTATCTACCCCGCCATCGACCCGCTGGCCTCCTCCAGCCGAATTCTCGACGCGCAGTACGTAGGTCAGCGTCACTACAACGCCGCTCGCCGCGTCCAGCAGACGCTGCAGCGGTACCGCGAACTGCAGGACATCATCGCTATTCTTGGCGTGGACGAACTCAGCGAAGACGACAAACTCGTCGTGCATCGCGCTCGCCGCATCGAGCGATTCCTGTCTCAGCCGTTCCTTGTTGCAGAAGTCTTCACCGGCAAACCCGGCAAGATTACCCCGCTGGCCGACACAATCCGCAGCTTCGAAGAAATCTGCGACGGTAAATGGGACCACTTGCCGGAAGGTGCCTTCATGTACGTCGGTGCCATCGAGGAGGCCGAAGAGCAGTACCGCCGTATGCAGGCCCAAACCTGATCACCAGGCATTCGATCGGAATCAACATGGCAGATCTCAGACTTGTTCTCGTCACTCCCGAAAAAACCCTCTTCGACCGTCCGGTCGCTTCCGTCCGTGTCCCGTTGTTCGACGGTTCCATCGGCATCTATCCCGGTCGTGCTCCGCTCGTGGGCCGGCTGGGGATCGGTGAACTCCAGCTGCGGGCCGCTTCCGGTGAAGCCGAGGGTATCTTCATCGATGGTGGCTTCGTGCAGGTCAAAGGCCCAGTCATCTCGGTGCTGACCTTTTCTGCCACCCCAACCTCCGAACTCAGCCGCAAAGCCGCCACACTAGCGCTCGCTGATGCCCGTGCCGAACGGGCCAAATCCGACGAAGAATATTCCGGCACCGCCCGACGACTCGAACGTGCCCGTCGTATGCTGGCCCTTGCCCGCCGCGACTAATCAGACCCCGCAGACTGGGAATTTCAGCCCTGCCCGTGTACAATCCCAAGGCCCGTCACGCCCCGCGTGCCGGGCTTTTCTTGTCACCGGACCGATTGACGGAAGCTCATCATGGACAAGTTTGACCCCCGCGTTGATTCGCTGGTCATGGAAACCAAAACCCTCTGGGATCCTTCCGTCGGTCAGCTCTCCGACGAAGACCGTCGCTGGGTCTCCGCCGCCATCCACCAAAAGCCCCAGCTCGCCTCCAAAGTCTCCTACGAACGCAGCCATACCGGCTTCGTGCGTATCATCCGTGTCACCGTGGAAGACATCCAGCGACTCTACCTCGCCCGCGGCTGACAGCCACGTGTACTGCTCAGACGGAACTCGAAGTCTTGCCCGATTAAGAAATGTTTTAGAAACGGACTGGATGCTTCAGCGTCCGGCAGGACCACACTCGCAGATTTCTATTTGATGCGGGCGGCCACGACACCGCGGTTCTCTCTGCTTCAAAGATATCCGAAAGTGCATGATGAGACTGCTTGACTCCACAAGATCCGGGCACCACAAATTCTGCAGTCTTCTGACAGCACTCGTCGTTGCCACTGTCAGCTTCGTGCACACCGTGGCTTCAGCTGACGAGGTTCGGGAAGCGGCAGCGATTTGGGTTTATTGTTCTGCGGCTGCTGAACAGTCGCTGGACTTGCTGTACCTCGACACCGCCACGGGGCGGCTGTCGAAACAGTATCGCCGCGCGACTCCTGGTGAACCCGGTGCATTGACGGTCTCCCCGGATCGCCGTTTTCTGTTTGCATCAATGCGTTCCACGGGACGACTCTGCAGCTTTCGCATCGATCCTGGCACCGGCAGGCCTGACCCGATCAGTGTGGTGGAAGCAGGCGCCGATCCGGCTCAGATTTCGGTGGATCACACCGGACGCTTTCTGCTGACAGCCTTCTACGTAGCCGCGAAGGTCACTGTTCATTCCATCGGCCCAAATGGGGAACTCAGCCAGCGGCCGCTGCAGACAATCGACACGGCCAGGAACGCCCACGCTATCGTCCCCGATGCCGGCAATCGCTTTGTCTACGTACCCCACACAGGTCCCAATCTCATTTTCCAGTTCTCCTTCGACGCCCGGTCGGGCCAGCTGACGCCGCTCACTCCTGATCGTCTGCAGCGCCCCCCTCAAACAGGCCCGCGGCATTTGGCGTGGCACCCCATGCAGCCCATCGCCTACATCAACAATGAACAGGGAAGTTCCGTCACGGCCTATGAACAGCGGCCAACTGGAGAACTGCGGGCCGGCGCAACTGAACGTTCCCTGCCCACTGATTTTTCCGGTTCCAACAGCACTGCAGAAATCCAGATTCATCCGTCCGGCCGTTTTCTATACGTAGCCAATCGCGGCCACGACAGTCTGGCAGTGCTGCAGCTGGACAAGTCCGGCCGCGAGCTGAAATTCATTGCCTGCGAACCCACTGAACCGACTCCGCGATCCTTCCACATCGACGCCACCGGCCGCTTCCTGCTTGCAGCGGGTGAATCCAGTGGTCGCCTGCAGGTCTTCCGCATCGATGAACACACAGGGCGACTGCAGTCCGTCAGTGTTCAGCCAATCGGTCCGCGACTCTGGTGGGTGCTGACCGTACCCCCAGCCAGCAATTCAACGACTGCACCATGATCCGCCTGTCGCTGCCATGTGCCGCCGCCGACTTGTCTGCAGCCAAACTTCTGGAATGGCTTCAGTGCGAATGTCAGCAGCCAGTCGGCCTTTCTGAAGCACTTGACCTCGAATGCCAGCCACCATCCCGCGCAGCCCGGCTTGAATCCGTCACACTCACCCGCGCGACAATTGACGGACTGACTGTTCGTGTGCACTACCAAGTTGAATTCTCTGAATTCGCCCCCTGCCAGGACATTTCCCGTCACGCAGTTTTTGATCGCCAGTTGACTGGATGGATCGAGGCAACTCAACTGATGTTTCCAAAACCCTTCCAACCACCGCGACGGGATTCCGTGGATGAGTTCTGAGCAGCAGTTCAGTGTCGTTCCTGAATGACGGCCTCCGGATATGGGCGGTGATGCGTGCCACGACAGTGTCGCCGCAGGCGAGAGACTGACCTCAGCGTTTCCGGACGGCCGGCTTCGGTCAGAAATCGCCTGCGAAAGTTTTTGACAAGGTCCATCCACGTTTCGATGCTGCAGTCAAGGCGA
>Ga0172373_10002523_pt1 | contig 27866 bp, 17 predicted proteins | sample Lak10m_2_FD_114546 | JGI IMG/M metagenome (GOLD analysis project Ga0172373, IMG submission 114546) | Freshwater microbial communities from Kabuno Bay, South-Kivu, Congo - kab_092012_10m | ecosystem: Environmental > Aquatic > Freshwater > Lake | place: Democratic Republic of the Congo...
ATCGACTCCAAGCAGCCGCGTCGATTCGTCACCCTGCTGCCGAACTTCGCGCGCGCCGGAGACCGAGCTCGGCTGCGCGACGTGAAACTGCCCGAGCTCGCCTCCGACGAAGGCGAGTGGCTCTACCCGCCTGGCGGCGGGGTGCTGCGTGCGGGCGACGCAGCGATCCTGCGGCTGCCCCGTTCCTGCGCCGACTGAACGGCCCCGGCCTTCACACGATCCGCTTCCCGAGTCCGCTCAGGACCAGCGCGACCGCCATCTGCGCGGTGCGGTTGCGTTCGTCGAGGATCGGGTTGATCTCGGTGAACTCGAGGCCGAGCAGCTTGCCGGACTCGGCCGCGTGCTCGAGCAGGAGGTGGCCCTCGCGCTGCGTGACGCCGCCCGTGACCGGCGTGCCGACGCCGGGCGCCTCGTAGGGATCGAGGCCGTCCATGTCGAACGAGAGGTGGAAGCCGGCCGTGCCGCGCGTGACGATCGAGAGCGCCTCCTTCATCACGCGGTCCATGCCCAGGATGTCGAGCTCGCGCATCGAGTACACCGTGATGCCGCACTCCTTGGCCAGCGCGCGCTCGCCGGGATCGACGTCGCGCGCGCCGATCAGGACGGCCTTGTCGGGCTCGACCATCGGGAAGCGCTCGCCGAGCTTCGTCAGCGCGTCCGGCCCGTAGCCCAGGATCGACGCCAGCGGCATGCCGTGCACGTTGCCGGTGGGCGAGGTCTCGGGCGTGTTCATGTCGGCGTGGGCGTCGAACCAGATCAGCCCGATCTTCTTCTTCTTGCGCGCGTAGACGTTCGAGATGCCGGCCACCGTGCCGCAGGCGATCGAGTGGTCGCCGCCGACGACCAGCGGGAAGCCGCCCTCCTCGACCAGGCGCTCGACGCGCCCCTTCAGGCGCCGGCAGCAGTTGGCGATCGAGTCGAGGTACTTCGCCTTCTGGTCCTTCGGCTCCTTCGTGTCCGAGCGCAGCACCGGCACGTTGCCGAGGTCCTCGAACTCGTGCCCGAGCTCCTGGATCTTCGCGCGCAATCCGGCGATGCGGATGGCCGAGGGGCCCATGTCGACCCCCCGCCGTCCGCCACCGAGGTCCATCGGCACGCCCAGGAATCCCACTCGCTTCGTCATCGCTTGCCCTTCGACTGCGGCTTCGAACCGCGCTTCGTTTCGTGCTTCTTGCCGGACGCCCGTCGCACCCGCGCGGGCGCCGCGCCGTCGGACGGCTCGAAGCGCACGCGCGCTCCTCGCCCGAGTCCGAGCACCTCGTCCGCGCGCCCGCCGTTCACGGCGAGCTCCAGGCGGTCGTAGGCGTTCGCGAGCGCCACCGCGGCGCCGGGGCGCGCCTCGCCGTAGGTGCGCACGAGCGGGAGCACGCGCCGACCGACGCGACAGTGCCAGTGCGCGCGCCAGTCCGCGCGCGCCTCGGCCAGCCACACCAGCGGCAGGTTCGTGATCAGGTTGCCGAAGTGGTCGACGTGCACGACCTCGGCCTCGAACGTGCCGTCGGCGCGCCGCACGGGTTCGGGCAGCGCGCGCGCGACGTGCGCGCCGCGCGCCAGCACCTCGCCGAAGGCCGCCGGCGGATCGCCCTCGACCAGCCGCGCGGCGAGCGGTGCGAAGCGGTCGCGCCCGTCGAAGGTCGTGCTCGGCCCGCGCACCGGCGCGCGCGCGCCGACGCGCCGCACGACGGCCAGCGGCTCGCTCGCCACGAGCGGCGCCAGCAACCCGTTGTCGGGCGCCAGGAAGACGTGCCCGCGCGCCTCCACCAGGAGCAGCGCGCGCGCGGTCCCGACGCCCGGGTCGACCACGGCGACGTGCACGCTGCCGGCCGGGAAGCTGGCCCACGAACGCTCCAGCAGGAAGCCCGCCAGGGCCACGTCGCCGGGCGGCACGGCATGGCTCAGATCGACCACCGCGCGCAGCCGCGGCGCGTCGCGCCACAGCACGCCCTTCACGATCCCGACGTAGGGATCCTGCTGACCGTAGTCGGTCAGGAGCGAGACGACCCCGCAGGGACGCCAGGGACGCGGAGCGGCTGCCGGGCTCGCCATGGGGCGCCCAGTGAAGCCTGGTGAGGCCCGCGCCACAAGGGCGCGCGCCCGGCTACCCGCCGCGCTTCGGGAGCTTGCCCCTGGGCTTCCCCGCGCCGCCCGTCGGGCTGGCCGCCGGGCGCGTGCCCTTGCCGGCCGGGGCCTTCGGAGCTGCGGGCTTCGCGCCGGGTTTCGCCGCGGGCTTCGCGCCGCCGCTGCCGGGACGAGCCTCGGGCTTCGTCGGCAGCAGCGCGCGCGCCGAGAGCAGCCCGAGCACCGCGCCCTGCACCGCGGGGTCGGACTCGGGCCGGCGCCGCAGGAGCTCGTCCAGCGCCGGCTGGCCGCCCCACTCACCGAGCGCGAAGCCGACGCGCCGCAGGTCGCTCTCGGTCACGTCGAGCGGCGCGGCGTCGAGCTCGTCGAGCAGAGCCGTCGGCCCGGCCAGGGCCACGAAGAGCCCTCCGGCAAGCACGCTCACGGTCCACTCGTCGCCCCACAGCGCCGCCTGCAGCACGGGCCGCACGACGGGATCCTTGCCGGCCAGCAAGGCCAGAGCGAGCGCGCGGTTCGCCTCGAGATCGCTCTCGAGCGGAAAGAGGCGCGCGAGGACCTCGAGGTCGGTCGGATCCGCGCCGCGCGCCAGGGCCTCGATCGCCGCCAGCCGCGCGGGCCCGGGCGGCGCGGACGGAAGCTCGCCGCGCACGCGCAAGCGCGCCGCGCGGTCACCGTGGGCCGCGAGCCCGATGGCGAGCTCGAGCTCGAGCGCGGGCTCGAGATCGGTGCGCTCGCGCGTGCGCAGCGCGTACTTGCGCACGCGCGCGTCGTGCAGCGCCGGCACCAGGGCGCGCACGCCCGCGGCGAGGCGCGCACCGTCGGCATCGCGCACGAGCGCGTGGAGCGCGTCCTCGGCCGGTTCGTGCCCGAGCCGCAGCAGCGCCACCAGCGCGGGCCCCTCGAGCCCGAGCTCCGGGCGCGCGACGGAGAGTTCCGCAAGGTCCGCCGCGAGCTCGCGCTGGCCACGCTCGCCGAGCGCGAGCACGAGCGCCTCGCGCTCGTCCTGCGTGCCCGCGACGAGTCGATCCGCGACCCACTTCCAGGGCAAGTCGCCCCCGCCGCGCAGCAGCAGGATCCCGGCCTGCGTCTCGACCTCGGGCACCTCCAGGAAGGCGCGCTGGCACAGTTCCTTCGCGCTGCGCTCGGTGCGCGCGCGCGCCAGCGCGTCGAGCAGGCGCCGCCACTCGGCCGCGTCGCGCGGCTTCCACTCGCCGGCCACGCAGGCCAGCGTGAGCTCGCGCGGCAGGAGCGCGGCCGCGAGCTCGAGCGCCCCGGGCAGCTCCGCGCCGGCCAGGGCCTGCACAAGGTGCGCCTTCAGCACCGGCGCGAAGAGCGTCTCGCTCGCGCCGAGCACGACGCGCGCGGTGAAGGCCGGCTCACGCGCGAGCTCGCGCAGGCGCACCTTGCTCCAGCGCTCGCCGTCGATGAAGCCGTAGGCCTGGGCCGCGCGCCAGCGCAGCTCCTGGTGCAAGAGCAACGCCGGCGTGAGCGCGCCCGCGCGCTCGCCCGCGCGGTGGGACAGCGCGGCCCGGGCCCAGATCGCGGCCGGCACGGCCGCAGAGGCCAGGCGCTCGAGGCGCACCCCGACGTCGCTCGCGCCGCGCTGCTCGGCCACCAGGTACGCGACCACCAGGCTGTCGCCCAGTTCCTCCTCGAGCCGCGCGCTCTGGCGCTCGAGCACGTCCAGGCCAGCCGGGCCGAGCTCACCCAGCGCGAAGAGCGCCGCGCGACGTTCCTGTCCGAGCCCCTCGACCACCAGCGCCTCGAGGCGCGCGAGATCCAGCGTCGAGCGCGCGGTGCCGAGCGCGAAGGCCGCCACGGCGCGCTCGAGCGCGACCGGCGGCGGATTCTCCAGCACGGCCCGCGCGCGGCGCGCGGAGTCGGCCGAGAAGGACACGCGCGCATCGCGCGCGCGGGCCTCCTCGAGGGTCTTCACCCCGAGGGCCTGGGCTCCCGCCGGCGCGGCGAGGCACAGGAGCGCGATCCAGGGTCGTAGCCGGGCGAGCACGGGGAGCTTCTATCGGACGCGAAGGCACGGGGGCGGGAGAGCGGCCCCGACGTGGCTTCAGCGCACGTATAGCACGACCTCGAGCGACCCGCCTTCCAGGGGCCGCAGGAGGTTCTTGCCGGTGAGGCCGGCCTCGGTGGTACCCACCAGCTCGCCCGAGGTTCCGGCCGCCAGCCCGCGCAGCACGAAGCGCCCGCGCGCGTCGGTCGTGGCCGTCTGCCCGTCCGGAGCGCGCACGGTGGCGCCCGCGACGGCCTTGCCGGTGCGCGCGTCGAGCACCGTACCGGTCACGACCGGCGCCGGACCGAGCGCCGCGCCCCCGGCCGGCAGGAGCAGGTCCTCGCCCGTGGCGGGCGGCGGCTGCTGGCAGGCGAGCACGAGGAACAGGCTGACGAGAGCGAGGTGCGGTTTCATTCGGGGGTCCCCAGGAGTCCGATCAGTTCGGCCTTCTTCGCGTCGCGCAGGCTCGCGCTGGAGGCCTCGACGATCATGCGCAGCAAGGGCTCGGTGTTCGACGGGCGCACGTTGAACCACCACCATTCCTTGTCGCCCACGTCACCGAACTCGCAGGTGATCCCGTCGAGCTCGTCCTGGCGCCCGGCGGCGTACTTCTTCTTCAGGCTGGCGATCATCCCGGCCTTGTCCTCGACGTGGAAGTTGATCTCGCCGGTCGAGTGGTAACGCTTCACCTTGGCCACGAGCTGGCTGAAGGTCTTGCCCTGGTTCTCCGGCGCGGTCAGGAACGAGAGCGCCGACACCATCGCGATCACGCCCGAGTCGCAGGTGAAGTTCTCGCCGAAGTAGAAGTGGCCCGAGAGCTCGCCGCCGAACTGCCCGCCCTTCTGGCGCAGGGTCGCCTTCATGAAGGAGTGCCCGACGCGGTCGCGCACGGGCACACCGCCGGCCTTCAGGATCTCCTCCTTCACGGCCCACGACGAGCGCAGGTCGTAGACCACCGCCGTGCCGGGGAAGCGCCTCAGGAAGACCGGCGCGAGCAGCGCGGTGACGAGGTCGGCGCCGACGGTCTGGCCCTGCTCGTCGACGAAGCAGCAGCGGTCCGCGTCGCCGTCGAAGGCGATGCCGATCTCGGCCTTCCTCGCCAGCACGAGCTGCTTCAGGTCCACGAGGTTCTCCTCCTTGAGCGGGTTCGCCTCGTGGTTCGGGAAGGTCCCGTCCGGCTCCATGAAGAGCGTGTGGGCCTTGATCCGCGGGTTCTTCGGCAGCACCGCCGGCAGCGTGTGCCCGGCCATGCCGTTGGCGGCGTCGATCGCCACCGAGATCTCGCGCCCGAGGTGCGCGAACTTCGTGACGTGCGCGGCGTACTCGGCGAGCAGCTCCTTCCTCGTCTCCTTGCCCGGCCGCGCGACCGGCGCGGGATAGGGCTGCGCACACAGCTTCTCGATCTCGGCGATGCCCGTGTCCTTCGAGATCGGCTTCGCGCCCTCGCGGCACAGCTTCATGCCGTTGTACTCGCCCGGGTTGTGGCTGGCCGTCACGGCGAGGCCCCCGTCGCAGGGCAGGCTGCCGATCGCGAAGTACGCCATCGGCGTCTCGCTGAGCCCGATGCGGATCACGTCCGCACCCGCATCACGCATGCCCTGGCTGACGGCGTCGGCCAGCTCGGGTGAATGCGTGCGCATGTCCTGCCCGACGACCAGCGTCTTCGCCTCGAGGAAGCGCGCGAAGGCGTTGCCGATCTTCTTCGCCAGCGCCGCGTCGAGCTCCTGCGGGACGAGCCCGCGGATGTCGTATGCCTTGAAGATTCCCATGGGGCCGAGAAGGTAGGGTCCCCGCCCGGCCCGGGCCAAACGGAATCCGGCCCCGAACCCGGATCAGAAGCCCAGGCCGGCTTGCATCGGCGTGGTCGGCTGCGCCGCGCGCAGGTCGAGACGCACGAGGTAAACGTCGGCCGGGCCGCGCCGCGGGCCGGCCAGCGGTCCGCGCTCGGAGCGCGACACGTCGAGCGCGAAGCCGCCCAGCAGGAGCGAGCGACCGGCCGCATCGGTGTGCACGCCGCACAGCGCGTCCTCGCCGGCGCCGCCCAGCAGGCTCGTGAAGCCGAGCTCGCCGCGCGGCGAGAGCTCGCACACGAAGCCGTCCGCGACGCCGCCCAGCGTGCTGCGCTGGGCACCGCGCGCGAGCGGGAAGTCGGCCGAGCGCGTGCGGCCCGTGACCCACGCGCGGCCCGCGGCGTCGACGCTCACGTCGCAGGCCTCGTCGGCGCTGCCGCCGCCCAGCGGCACGGCGTAGGCGAGCGCGTTGCCCGTGCTCGAGAAGGCGACCACGAAGCCGTCCTTGCGCCCGCCCGGCACGCCGACGGTGAACGGGAAGTCGAGCGACTGCGTCCAGCCCGCGACCAGCACGCGGCGCTCGCCGTCGACCGCGAGCCCGAGGGCCTCGTCCTGACCGCTGCCGCCGAGGAACGAGGCCCACAGGAGCGCGCGGCCGCCGCCCGAGAGCTTCAGCACGAAGCCGTCGACGCCGCAGCGCTCGCGGTCGACCGCGGCCAGCGTGGCCGGGAAGTCGTGCGAGACGGTCCGACCGGCGAGGTAGCAGGCGCCCTCGGGATCGACCGCCAGGGCGCGCACCTCGTCGTCCTCGCCGCCGCCGACGGTGCACGAGAACACGAGGTCCTCGCCGTTCTCGCCGAGGCGCGTCACGAACGCATCGCGCGCGCCGCCGGCCACGGCGCGGTAGGCGCCCGCGCTGAGCGGGAAGTCGTGCGAGCGCGTCGTGCCGGCCACCGTGACCTGGCCGGAGGCGGACAGCGCCAGGCCGGCGACCTCCTCCTCGGCGCTGCCGCCGAGCAGCGTCGCCCAGCGCAGGTTGCCGTCGGGCGAGAGGCGCGCGACGAAGCCATCGACGCCGCCGTCGAGCCGGCGGTCGTGGGCGTTGCGCGTGGTCGGGAAGTCATGGCTCGCGGTCGTGCCGGAGACGTAGACCTCGCCCGTGGGCGAGACCGCGAGGGTCGTGGCCTCGTCGTCGCCGCGGCCGCCGAGGCACAGGGCCCACAGCACCTCGCGCCCGTCGGGCGAGAGCTTGAAGACCAGCGCGTCGCGGCCGCGCTCGACCGAGCGCGGCTCGACACCCGGGAAGTCGAACGAGCGCGTCGAGCCCACCACGTAGGCGCAGCCCTCCTCGTCCACGAACACGTCGCGCGCCTCGTCCGACGAGGAGCCACCGACGTGGCTCGCGTGGATCAGCACCGGCGTGCCTGGCGTGCGCCCGTCCCCCGCCGCGTGGGCGCCGAGGACGAGAACGGAGGACGAGACGAGCGTGGACGCGAAGAGGACCTTCCCCATGACGAACCCTTTTCCCCTGGTGACTGCGGACCGGCTCCGGCTTCCCGGCCGGACGCGCTCCCCTTTCGAGCGCGCATCCCCCTGAACTCAGCTCTTTCGAGGGATTCGCGTGCGCTGCACGCGCGCGAAGGAACTTCGCTCCCGCGCGCGGGAAGCTCATTCCGGCGCGCGCAGCGCGTCCTGGATCACGCGCGCGAGCTCGGGCGAGATGCCCGGCACCTGGGCCAGCTCATCGAGGCTCGCGCCCTCGATCCCGCGCACGCTGCCGAAGCGCGCCAGCAGCGCCTTGCGCTTGACGGGACCGACGCCCTCGATCGAGTCGAGGCGCGAGCGCAGCTTGCCGCGCTCCTTCCTGTGGTAGGTGATCGCGAAGCGGTGCGCCTCGTCGCGCACGCGCTCGAGCAGGTGCCGCAGGGCGCTGTGGCGCTCGAGCACGATCGGCTCGAGCTCGGGCGCGAGGAACAGGCGCTCCTCGCTGCGCTCCTTCGTGCGTCCGCCGGCCTTGCGCTCGGCGCGCGCCTTGGCGAGCGAGACGATGCGCACGTCCCAGGCGCCCGCGTCCTCGCGCGCCTCGAGCGCCTTGGCGAGCTGCGCCGGTCCGCCGTCGATCAGCACGAGGTCGGGCAGCTCGCCCTCGTCGAGACCGCGCCGCAGGCTGCGCCCGACGACCTCCTTCATCGAGGCGAAGTCGTCCTGGCCCTCGACGCCCTTCACGCGGTAGCGCCGGTAGGCCGCGCGCTCCGCGTGCCCGCCGCGGAAGCGCACGCGACTCGCGACCACGTGCGCGCCCTGGAAGTTCGAGACGTCGAAGCCGTCGATCACGAGCGGCCCTTCCTCGCGCTCGAGGCCGCACAGGCGGATCAGGGCGGCCTCGGCCTCGCCGTCGCCGGCGCGTGCCGCCGCGTGCCGCGCGAGCTCGAGGCGCGCGTTCTCGCGCGCCATCTCGAGCTGACGCGCGCGCTCGCCGCCCTTCGGCACCTCGAGCGTGGTGCCCTCGAGCAGGGCCGCGAGGAGCGCGTCCTCGGCCGGCGCGACGGGCAGCACGATCTCGCGCGGACGCTCGCCCGTCGCGCCCGTGTAGAGCGTGGTCAGCACGCCGTGCAGGACCTCGGCGTCGTCGAGCTCGCTCTGCAGCGCGAAGCTCTGGCTCTCGGCCAGCTTGCCGCGCCGGATGCACAGGCGCTGCACGACCACGCGGTCGCCGCTGCGCGCCAGGGCGAGCACGTCGCGCTCGGTGCTGACGGCCGAGAGCACGCCCTGGCGCTCGCTCGTGCGCCGCAGGGCCGTGAGGCGGTCGCGGAACAGGGCCGCGAGCTCGTACTCCTGACGCTCGGAGGCGAGCTTCATGCGCGCCTCGAGGTCGAACTCGAGCTCCTCGATCTCGCCCGCGAGGACGCGCAGCGCGCGCTCGACGAGCAGCGCATAGGCACCCTCGTCGACCAGTCCGACGCAGGGTGCGGCGCACAGCCCGAGCTGGTGCTTCAGGCACGGGCGCGAGCGGTGCGCCAGGACCTGGTCGCTGCAGTCGCGCAGCGGCACGATGCGGTGCAGGTCGGCAATCGCGCGGCGCACGGCGCGGGCCGAGGCGAACGGGCCGAACAGGCGCGAGCGCCCGGGCGCCTTGCCCTCGCGCGGCTTGTGGGCGCGCACGAACTTGAGGCGCGGGAAGCGCTCGTCCAGGTCGACGCGGATCATCAGGAACGACTTGTCGTCCTTGAGGCGCACGTTGTGGGGCGGCTGGTGGCGCTTGATGAGCTCGTCCTCGAGCAGCAGCGCCTCGCCCTCGGTGCGCGTCACGAAGGTCTCGACCGAGGCCGCGCCCCCCTCCAGGAAGGAGAGGTTGATGCGCCCGTCGCCGCCGGCGCGGTAGGTGGCGAGGCGCGCACGCAGGGAGCGGGCCTTGCCGACGTAGAGCACGTCCCCCCCGGCCGCGCGGAACAGGTAGACCCCGGGACGCTCGGGAACGTCACCGAGGGCGAGGTCCTGCCAGGGGAAGAGGCTCATGGGAGGGGCCGGGGGGCGGCAATCTTTTCCACAATTGCCCCCCGCCAGGGCCAGGGAATCGTATTCTCGGTGGAACTCCCATCTTCCCGGGAAGGCCACTTCGCGCCCGCTGACCATGTTCCGCCCCACGCTCACCGCACTGCTGCTGCTCTGCACCGCCGGCGCCGCCCTGGCCCAGGGTGGCAAGACCGACGGCCAGAACCGCCCCGAACCGAAGAAGTCGCGCCTGCACCGCGTGTCCAGGCCGCTCGAGAGCACGCGCGAGACGGTCACGCTGTCGTTCGACCTCGTCACGGTCGGGACCGTGCTCGACCAGCCCCTCGGCACGATCGGCGCACGCTTCGAGCTCGGCGACGGCGAGGCGCCGCGCGTGTGGGAAGACCAGGCGCCGCGGCTCTTCCCGCGCGGCGGGCGGGGCGCGCTCTCGAACCACGGCCTCGGCCGCCCGGGCGCGCCGCGCTCGGCCGTCCGGCGCGAGGCCGAGCTGGCCCTGCGCATCGGCCTCGACGTGTCCGTCAACCACGTCTCGTTCGAGCTGCGCGGCCTCGACGGGACGGAGCTCAGCGCGATCGTGCGCCTGTGCAGCCAGGGCGTCGAGATCGGACGGCAGTTCTACGACATCGGAGCGGGCTTCCAGTTCGTCGGACTCTCCTCCGAGCGGCCCTTCGACGAGGTCTGCATCGACTTCACGAACCCCTCCGAGGCGAACTTCTCGCTCGACACGCTGACCTTCCAGGACGACCGGCGCGATTCGGACCAGGACGGCGTGCCCGACCTGACCGACATGTGCCCGACCATCCGCGGCGACCAGCAGGTCGACACCGATGGCGACGGGATCGGCGATGCCTGCGACGAGTTCCCCTTCGACCCACTCAACGACGTGGACCGCGACGGCAAGGGCGCGCGCGTCGACAACTGCCCGTTCCTCTACAACCCCGACCAGGCCGACCAGGACCGCGACGGCGTCGGTGACCTGTGCGACAACTTCCCCTTCGGTAGCGACGGAGACGGAGACGGCATCGGCGACGGCGTCGACAACTGCCCCACCACCTTCAACCCCGAGCAGGCCGACTGCGACGCGGACGGCGTCGGCGACGTGTGCGACACCACGCTGGTCCACCCCGGCTCGGTCTCGTTCAACCTGCAGCGTGGCGAGTGCGTGACGGTCGACAAGGCCGTGTGCCTGCCCCCGGCGCCGCCGGTGGTCGACATCGTCATCGCCTTCGATACGACCGGCAGCATGGGCGGCGAGCTCGACCAGATGCGCGCCAACATGCAGGACTTCGTCAACCAGCTGCGCATCTCGCTGCCGCTGAGCGACATCCGCCTGGGCCTGGTCTCCTTCAAGGACTACCCGGGGGTCTACACCTCCTGCGGCTACAGCGAGCGCTACTCGCTGGCGAGCGACGAACCGTTCCGCGTGGAAGCCCCGATCGGCAGCACCGACCGTCAGATCCTCGACGCCGTCGAGGCGCTCACGACCGGTGGCGGCCAGGACCACCCCGAATCCTACGGGCGCGTCCTGTGGGAGATGACCCAGCCCGACTCGGGCATCCAGTTCCGCCCGAACTCGGCGCGCTTCGTGCTCCTCGTCGGTGACGCGGTGCCCCACGACTGCGCCCTGGCGGCGGGCGTGCTCGGCTGCATCGCGCGCGCCTCGACCGGCGGCGATCCGGGCCGCGACGGCCTGCTCGGCACGCTGGACGACATCGACTTCCAGGACCTCGCCCTGCGCTCGCTGGTCGAGCAGCGCATCAGCGTGCTGACGATCTTCAGCTCGCCCTTCGGCCTGTGCGCCTGGCAGCGCTGGACCGGCATCACCGGCGGCAAGGCCGTGCAGGCCTCGCGCGACGGTGTGCTCGTCCCGGGCACGAACCTCGTGCGCGACATGGTCGAGGTCATCCGCGATCCGCGCGTCGGCCGCGTGACCTTCGAGGTCGAGAACGACTGCGGCCTCGACCTCTCCTTCGATCCGCCCTTCATCCAGGGCCCGATCGACGTCAGCCTGGGCGCGCAGGTCACCTTCCGCGAGACGATCTGCGTGCCGGCCGACTTCCCGCTCGATCAATCCAGCGTGGACTGCAGCGTCCGCATCCTGGCCGACGACGTCCTGATCGGCGTGCAGACGATCCACATCGACGTGGGCTGCCAGCTCTACACGCTCGACTTCGAGAACGAGGACGACTTCGCGACGCCGCTCGCCAACGGCCAGCACATCGCCGCGCCCGACGAGTTCGGGCGCATGGTGGTCGTCTCCGCCGCCGGCGCGAACCTCGGCCCGGCGACCTTCGACTCGACCCCGGGCGGCCCCAACGATCCGAGCCTGAACTCGGACATGCTGGTCGGCCACGGGAACCTGCTGCTCCTGCAGAGTGACCTCTACCCGCGCCAGGATGCGCCCGGCCTCTTCCGCCAGCCGACCGACGACCCGGACGGCGGCGATCTGATCTTCGACTTCCTCGCGCCGGTCGATCCGCGCAGCCTGCTCCTGGCCGACATCAACCCGCCGCCGAACCGCGGGGCCAGCGTCACGCTGACCGACGAGAACGGCCTGACGCGTGTCTACGCGATCGATCCGGGCTGGACCGGAACCTACGGCAACGCCGGCCCCTGGCGGCTCGACCTCTCGACCCTGAAGCCGCAGCCCGGCAACGGCACGCCGCGCTGGGCGCGGGCGACCGAGGACGCGGGCTTCCTGCAGGCGCGGGTCGAACGCATCGTCGTACACCTGACCGGCTACGGCGCGATCGACGAGCTCGTCTTCTGCCGCTGAGCGCGTTCTGCTGCTGAGCGAGCGGGCCCCGTGGCCCAGGCTCGCCCGCGGCAACGGCGCCATCGACGGGCTGGTGTGGTGCCTTTGAGCGCGTGATCGGGGCGCCGATCCGCCCGGGGCCAACGCTCCCGGCGGATCAGCGCTGGAGCTCGAGCTTCTCGAGCTTCTTCAGGCGGTCGCGCAGGCGCGCAGCCTCCTCGAAGCGCAGCTCGGTCGCCGCCCGTAGCATGTCGGCGCGCAGCTGGGCCAGCTCGCCGCGCAGGGCGTCGGGATCGCGCGCCTCGGCGGCCTCGTCCTCGTCGCCGTCCAGCGCGGGACCGCTGTAATCCATCTCGTAGAGCGCCTCGATCGAGTCGCGCACCGGCTTGATGATCGTGCGCGGAACGATCCCGTGCACGCGGTTGTATTCCTCCTGCTTCGCGCGCCGGCGCACGACCTCCTCGCAGGTGGTGCGGATCGAGTCGGTCTCGCGCTCGGCGTACAGGATCACGCGCCCCTCGGCGTTGCGCGCGGCGCGCCCGCAGGTCTGGATCAGCGAGGTGGCCGAGCGCAGGAACCCTTCCTTGTCGGCATCCAGCACGGCCACCAGCGCGACCTCGGGCAGATCGAGACCCTCGCGCAGGAGGTTGATCCCGACCAGCACGTCGAAGAGCCCGAGGCGCAGGTCGCGCAGGATCTGCGAGCGCTCGATCGCGTCGATCTCGGAGTGCAGGTAGCGCACGCGGATGCCGAGCTCGGTCAGGTACTGCGTCAGCTCCTCGGCCGAGCGCTTGGTCAAGGTCGTGACCAGCGTGCGCCAGCCGGCGCGCGTGGTGGCCTTGATCTCGTGCACGAGGTCGTCGACCTGCGTGCGCGCGGGCTTGATCTCGATGGCCGGATCGAGCAACCCGGTCGGGCGCACGATCTGCTCGGCGATGCGCTCCTGCGAGCGCGCCAGCTCGTGCGCGGCCGGCGTGGCCGAGACGTACACGATCTGGCGCACGAGCTTCTCCCACTCCTCGAAGCGCAGCGGACGGTTGTCGAGCGCGCTCGGCAGGCGGAAGCCGAACTCCACCAGGGTCGACTTGCGCGAGCGGTCGCCCTTCCACATGCCGCCCACCTGCGGAATCGAGACGTGGCTCTCGTCGACCACCACCAGGAAGTCCTCGGGGAAGTAGTTGAGCAGCGTGAAGGGCGCCTCGCCCGGCGCGCGCCCGTCCATCCAGCGCGAGTAGTTCTCGATCCCGTTGCACACGCCCGTCGAGCGCAGGAGCTCGAGGTCGTAGCGCGTGCGCTGCTCGAGGCGCTGCTTCTCGACCAGCTTGCCGTTCTTCTCGAGCTCCTGGATGCGTGCCTCGAGCTCCTCCTCGATGCCCTCGATCGCACGCGCCTGGCGCTCCTGCGGCGTCACGTAGTGGCCGGAGGGATAGAGCGTGGTCTTCTCGAGCTCGGCCAGCACCTCGCCGCGCAGCGGATCGACCTCGAGGATCGCCTCGAGCTCGTCGCCGAACAGCTCGAGGCGGATCACGCGGTCCTCCTCGTAGGCCGGGAAGACCTCGACCACGTCGCCGCGCGCGCGGAAGGTCCCGCGCCGGAAGTCCAGGTTGTTGCGCGAGTACTGCATCTTCGTCAGACGCCGCAGCAAGGTATCGCGCTCGATCGACTCGCCCTTCCTGAGGGAGAGCGACATCTCGGCATAGTGGGCCGGCGAACCGAGGCCGTAGATGCACGAGACCGAGGCCACGATCAGGACGTCGCGTCGCTCGAGCAGGGAGCGCGTGGCGCTGTTGCGCAGGCGCTCGATCGATTCGTTGCGGCTGGCGTCCTTCTCGATGTAGGTGTCCGTCGAGGCGACGTAGGCCTCGGGCTGGTAGTAGTCGTAGTAGCTGACGAAGTACTCGACCGCGTTCTTCGGGAAGAGCTCCTTGAACTCGGCATAGAGCTGCGCCGCCAGGGTCTTGTTGGGTGACAGCACCAGGGTCGGGCGCCCGAGCTCCTCGATCACCTTGGCCATGGTGAAGGTCTTGCCCGAGCCGGTGATGCCGAGCAGGGTCGCGGAGGGGGCGCCCGCGCGCATCCAGTCCGCCAGGGCACGGATGGCCCGCGGCTGGTCGCCCAGCGGGGCAAAGGGGGCAGCGATCTCGAAGCGCTCGGACATGGCCGCCGAGGGTACCCGAGCCGCGCCTCCGGCAGCGCCCCCACCCGCTCCGCAGTCCGTCCCCTGGCCGGAGCTAGGCAGCCCCCCCGACGCAGCGCATAATCGCCGGCCCTCCGGGGTCAGTTTCCGGCCAGGAACTCCGCACCCGCCGCGCGTCGGCCGGGTAGGACGTGGGCCGCCTCCTCCCCCGCCACCGCCATGCTCATCCAGTGCCCGAGCTGCCACGCGCGCGCCAAGCTCTCCGACGACCACGAGGGCGCCAAGGTCCGCTGCGCCGAGTGCGGGCGGGTCTTCCTGGCGCGGCCGCAGGGCTCGAAGGGCTCGGTCGCCTCGGGCTCCAGCACCGGCGTCGTGATCGGGGTCGGCGCGGGCATCGTGGTCCTGCTCTTCGCGCTCTTCGTGATGAGCCGCTCGTCGGACGAGCCGGTCGAGGCCCAGGCTCCGGCCCCCGCACCGCGCGTGGCCGCGCCCGCGCCCACGGCGCTCGACACCGGCTGGAAGAACGAGCACGTGCAGGCGATGGTCAAGCTGCACACGGCCGCCTTCGCCGGTGACCGGGACACGCTCAAGTCGCTGCTGCACGGCGGACGCATCTGGGCCCGCGAGCACACCGACGCGGCCGGCGTGCTCGACCCGAGCGTGGCTCCCTTCGATTCGCTCCCGCCCCACGAGCGCGTCGTGGCCCTCGACCGCTGGGCCGAGGAGCTGTGCGCCGGCGCGGCGAAGGAGCTCGTGGCCGACTGGCAACCCTTCGACGGCGAGCTCGTCGAGCAGGACGACAGCGGCGCCTTCGTGCGTCTCAACGCCAAGCCGCGCGCCGGCGGCGTCGAGAGCCGCTGGATCGAGTGGCACCTCGCCAAGGACGGCACGCGCCTCAAGGCCTGGAAGTGGGAGCGCTGGCTGTCGCCCGACGAGGTGCGGGCGGCCAAGAAGAAGAAGGGCTATGAGGTCACGACGCTCTCCGACGGCTCGGTCGTGCACGAGCGCGAGCCGGCGCCGCTCGGGCACCTCGAGGACACGTCCGCCGAGCTGCGCCAAGAGATCGACCGCCTGCTGGCGACGATGCTCGACCTCGAGCTCACCAAGGAAGGCTCGCGCGCGCGCCGGCGGCTGGTCGAGATCGGCCGCCCCGCGATCCCGCCGCTCCTGACGAAGTTCTACGAGCTGCCGGCCGACAGCGAGGAGAACCGCATCCGCTGCAACATGATCGACCAGTCGCTCTCGGACATCACCGGCCAGAGCTTCGGCTACGCGCCGGGCGAGGCCGGCACCGCCGCCGGGACGAGCGAAGAGCGGCGCGACAGCTCGATCAAGCAGTGGTTCGCCTGGTGGTACAAGAACGAGAAGCGCTTCACCACGAAGTCGAGCGAGGACGGCCTGGAAGGGCTGATCGAGCTCGACGCCAAGGAAAAGGCCTGGCTGGAGCGCAACAAGTAGCCGATCCGACCGCGCCGCACCCCTGTACCCCTCCTGGCGCGGAGTGACGTGACCCCCTGACCCATGGACTACCGAACCGGCAAGTGCTCCCAGTGCGGAGCCGAGTACAAGGTCCCCGCCTCCTTCGCCCACAACGCCGCACGCTGCAAGCAGTGCAAGGGTGTCGTGCACCTCGGCCCGCCCCAGGGCGGCCAGCCGAGCGAGCCGGCGCCCGCACCGGCGCCGGCCGCGATGCCGGCCAAGAAGGTCGTGCCGAAGCCGGCCACGCCGAGCCCCGCGCCGGCTCCGGCCGAGTCCGAGGCCGGCGAGAAGAAGGGCGGCACTCTCGAGCGCCTGCGGGCCGAGCGCGCGGCGGCCACGGGGGCTCCGGCGCCGGCCGCGACGCCGACACCCGCTCCGGCTCCGAAGCCCGCGGCTGCACCGAAAGCCCCTGCGCCGGCCGCCGCGCGCCCCGCGGCACCCGCGGCCGCGAAGCCCGCGGCCTCCCCGGCGCCCCGCGCCGCCGCGCGCAAGGAGAAGGACGCCGACGAGGCCGAGACGAAGCGCGGCGGCCGGCGCGGCGCGAAGGAGCGCCCCGAGAAGAAGAAGTCGCCGGCCGGCCTGCTGGCCGTGGTCGGCCTGGTCGTCGTCGGCGCGGCCCTGTTCCTCTTCAAGGACAAGCTGTTCGGCGGCGACGCGCCGGCCGAAGGCGACGGCTCGAGCGTGAACGCGGGCACGACGCCCGTGGCCAGCGAGACCCCCGCGCCGAACGCCAACGAGCCTGCGCCCGAAGCGCCGTCCGAGCCCGTCGCCACGCGCGAGGAAGCCGCTCCCGCTCCGGAGGAGCCCGCGAAGAAGGCCGACCCGAAGGTCAAGGACCCGGCCTCGATCGACCTCGCCGCCCTGCCCGACTTCGGGCCGACGCCCGACACGAGCGCCGAGGAATGGACCAAGCTCCAGGACGGCGTCCTGCAGATGCTCGACACCGATGCCGGAGCCGCCGGAACGAAGGCGCGGCGCATGCTGATCGAGCAGAAGCGCAAGTCCGTGCCCGCGATCCTCAACGTCTTCAAGAAGCTCGACTTCTCGACCGAAGCGGGCCGCAAGGGCGGCGACCTGTGCCAGTCGGCCCTGAAGGACATCTGGAACGGCACGAACTTCGACTGGCGCTATCCCGACGAGGCCGCCGGCAAGCCCGTCACCGATCCGGGTGACGTGTGGTTCTGCAAGCGTTCGACCGAGCTGTGGTGCTCGCTGTGGAAGCAGGCCGAGGAGAACATCGAGGTCTGGATCCAGAAGGCCAAGCTCGAGGAGAAGGACCCCGAGGAGGCCGCGCGCCTGCGCGCGACCTTCGGCAAGGCCGGCGAACCCGCGGCGGAGGCGGGCGGCGGCGGAGACGACGACCTCGACGTCGACTGACGCGCGCTGCGCGGCTCGAGCTCTGCGCGCTGCAGAGCTCGGGCCCGCCGCTCGCCTGCGTCTTCAGTCGCGCGGCTCGACGCGGCGGGCGCGCCGCGCCAGGCCACCGCCGCGCGGGTCCGAGACCCCCACCGGCTCGCCGCCGATCTCGACCGCGATCGCCTGCACGTGCCCGAAAGGCGCACAGTCCTCGAGCTCGTGCCCGCGGTCGAGCAGGGCCTGGCGCGTGGTCGGATCCCAGCCGGGCTCGAGCCGCGTGCGCGTCGGGCTCCACTGCTGGTGCAGGCGCGGCGCGGCCACCGCGGCGGCGAGTTCCTGCTCGTGCACGATCAAGCGCAGCAGCACGCCGAGCACGCTCGTGATGATGCGCGGACCGCCCGGACTGCCGAGCACGTAGCGCACGACCTGCCCTCCGTCGCGCACGATCACGGGCGTCATCGAAGAGAGCGGCCGGCGCAGGGGCGCGAGCTGATTCGCGCCGCCGCCCACGAGGCCGAAGGTGTTGGGCGTCCCGGCCACGATCGAGAAGTCGTCGAGCTCGTTGTTGAGCAACACCCCGGTGCCGCGCGCGACGATGCCCGAGCCGAAGCTCGTGTTGAGCGTGGTCGTCAGGCTGACGGCGTTGCCCTCGGCGTCGAGCACCGAAAGGTGCGTCGTCTCGCCGCCCTCGCGCGCCGGCGCGAGCGGCGCACTGCGCACGCGCGGATTGGCCTGCTCGCCGATCGCGACGCGCAGCGCGGTGACGTGCTCGGGCGCGAGCAGCTGCGCCACGGGCACGTCGACGTGGTCGGGATCGCCGAGGTGCTCGGCGCGATCGGCGAAGGCGAGCCGCAGGGCTTCGATCCACCAGTGCAGGGCGCGCCCGGAGAGGCCGACCTCGTTGCCCGGTTCCTCGGCCCGCACCTGCATGCGCTCCTCGTCGAGCGGGAAGCCGTCCAGGATCGCCAGCACCTGCAGGAGCACGATCCCGCCCGAGGAAGGCGGCGGCGCGGTCACGATCTCGAGTCCGCGGAACCAGCCGCGCAGGGGCTCGCGCCAGCGCGCGCGGTAACCTGCCAGGTCGGCCTCGGTCATGACGCCTGCGCTGCGCGCCAGCTCGGCCACGAGCGCGCGCGCCGTGGCGCCGCGGTAGAAGGCCTCGGGCCCCTCGGCGGCATAGCGCTCGAGCGTGGCCGCGAGCTCGGGCTGTAGCAGCCGCTCACCCGCGCTCAGCGGCCGCTCGCCCACGAAGAACAGCGCGCGCGCACCGGCATGGCGCGCGAGCTTGGCGCGCTGCTCCAGCAGCTCGGCGGCCAGGAAGCGGTCGACCTCGAAGCCCGCGCGCGCCAGCTCGATGGCCGGCGCCGCGACCTCGACGAAGGAGAGCCGCCCGAGCTCCTGCTGCAGGGTCCACAGCCCGGCCGGACTGCCCGGCACGCCGACCCCGGGGCCGAGCTCGAGCGAGCGCTCCGGCACCGGAAGCCCCGCGTCATCCAGGAACAGCGCGGGCACGCAGGCCGCCGGCGCGGTCTCGCGGAAGTCGAGGAAGCGCGGTGCCACGGCCGGATCGTGCGCGACCCAGACCGCGAAGCCGCCGCCCCCCAGGTTGCCGGCCTGCGGATACACGACCGCGAGCGCGAGGGCCGTCGCGACGGCCGCATCGACCGCGTTGCCGCCCTGCTCCAGGATGCGCACGCCGACCTCGGTCGCGAGCGGGTGCTCGCTCACCACCATCCCGGCGCGCGGGTGCGGGAACAGCCCGCCTTCCTCGAAGCGCGGCGGCCCGATGCAGCCGGCGATGAAGATCAGGGTCGCGAGCGCGACCGCGCGGGGCGAGGCCCTCCGCTCCATGCCGCCCGGGCCGGCGACTAGCCGCGCCCGTCTTCCTCGCGGATCTCCTCGACCGAGACGCCCCGCTCGCGCAGGTAGATCACCGACTGGTCGATGCGCTCCGGCGCGCCCTCGATCTCGACACACACCAGGGCCACCTGCTCGGTGATGCTCGCCGCGCGGATGTTCGGGATCACGCCGAACTGCGCGTTCAGGGTGTGGCTGATGATCGGTTCCTTGATCAGATCCTGGGGGAACGTGCAGAAGTACTTGCGCAGGGCCATGGGCGTGGTTCGGGTCAGGAGGCGTCCACCGCGCGGGCGCGCGGGCCAGGCACGAGGAACGCGAGCAGGCATCCCACCACAAGCACCGCCGGACCTGCAAGGTTCCCGCTCCAGGGACGACGCGGGAACCACTCGACGCCGGCCTGCGCGTAGACCTCGGGCTGGGCATGCGTCCAGTCGAAGCCGGCGCAGTCGAAGACGAGCACGAGCGGCGAAAGGTCGAGCAGCCACGCGGCCAGCTCGGGCGCGCCGGCGCGCGCCAGCTCGGCACCACCGGCCAGCCAGCCGAAGCCGAGCGGCGCCCCGGCGAGCACCAGAGTCACGGCCAGGGCCGCACCGCTCGCGTGCGCTCCGGAGCGGCGTCCCAGGGCGGTTCCCAGCGCGAACAACCCGCCCACGAGGCACGCCGCCGAGGGCGCGAACTCGCCCGTGGCGGCCGCCCCGAGCGCGAACCAGACCACCGGCACCGCCAGCTGGCCGAGCGGCGGGAGCCCGCGCCCCGCCAGCCAGGCTCCCAGGGCGGGCGCCGCCAGCACGAGCCAGCCGAGGAACGCACGCGGCTCGAGCGCGCCGGCCGCGCCCGGCAGCAGTCCGAGCAGTCCGAGCGCGCACCCGAGCAGCGCAAGTCCGAGCACACGCGGCGAGCAGGCCATCTCGTCGGCATCCTATCCGCGCGCGGCTCGGCGGTGACGCCCGCGCCCGACGCGGGCGCCGCTACGGCTCGCTGGCCCGCGCGGGTTCCTCGCCCCCGACGTAGCCGAGCTGGCGCAGGAAGTGCAGGTCGCGCTCGCTGCGCTGGACCACGTCGGGCGCGCTCCAGAAGCGCACCGCGCGCGCGAGCTCGCGCCGCAGACGCTGGCCCTCCTCGTCGAGCGCATCGATGCGGTTCTCGAGCTCGCCCGGGTCGGCGCTGCGCTCGTAGAGCTCGAAGGTCGAGCCGTAGGCCGACCACAGGAGCGCCAGCCCACCGGCGTCGATGCGCCGCAGGCCGGTCCACTTCTTGTCGGCGCGCGCATCGTCGTCGCGGTCGAGGTACTGCGAGGCGTAGCGCACGGGGCGCGCGTGGGCCGCGCCCCACTGCTCGAGATCGAGGCCCGGATCGCGCGCCAGGTCGAGCACGAGCGTGTAGAGGTCGCGCCCCTCGAGCGGATGCTCGACGCGCCCCGCGCGCCCGTCGGGGAAGCTCACCACGAGCGGCACGTGCAGCACCTCGCGGTACAGCGAGTGCCCGTGGCCCCAGTCGTCGTGCTCGAAGAACTCCTCGCCGTGGTCCGAGGTGAGCACGTAGATCTTCGGCCCGGGCAAGGCCTCGTCCAGCGCGCGGAACAGCTCCTCGAGCTTGCGATCCAGGTAGCGCAGCTGCTGGCGGTAGAGCCCGCGCTTGCGCTCGCGCGGATCGTGCAGCGTGCCCGGCTCGGGCGGCTCGAGGTAGGGCGAGTGCGGGTCGAGGTAGTGCAGGTACAGGAAGGCCGGCCGGTACGGGTCGCGCGCGTCGCTGGCGAGCCAGTCGAGCACCGCGTGGTTCACGACCTCGGCGCGCGCGTAGGCGCCGCGCACCGCGGTCTCCCCGGCCTCGGCTCCGGCCTGGGCCAGGATCTCCTCGCCGCTGGCGAGCTCGTGGAAATCCGCCTCGTCGAAGCCCTGGGCAAAGCCCGTGTCGCGACCGACCTGGACCCAGTTCGAGATGAAGGCCGCGGGCTCGTAACCGGCCGCGGCGAGCTGCTCGGGCAGCGTCGTCCAGTGCGGCGAGAGCTTCTCGTGGAAGCGCGCCGCGCCGTGCTCCTCGGGCAGCAGCCCGGTGAAGATCGAGGCGCACGAGGCGCGCGTCCAGCTGGCGTTCGTGTGCACGTCACCGAACAGCACCGAGCGCTCGACGCGCGCGTTCAGACGCGGCATCACGTTCGCGGCGCCACCCAGCGCGGAGAGTCCGTCGGCGCGCAGCGTGTCGAGCAGCAGGAAGATGAGGTGCGGCGGCTTCTCGAACAGCACCGGCGCCTCGGGTGCGCGCCCCGCCTGATCGAGCGGCGCCGTCAGGCGCCCCTGGCGGTTCCACAGCGCGTCACGCTCGGCCAGGAGCGGCCGCGCGTCGAACCAGTAGAGCGGCGTGCCGAACAGGCGGTGGTGCTTGAAGAGGTGCCAGCGCAGCTCGTCGCTCGTGCGCGCGGCGAGCGCCGTGACTGCGCCCACCAGCGCGAAGGCCAGGTAGGCGCCGAGCAGCGTGCGCGGCTCGGCCCGTCCGTCGCGCGGCGCGAGCCGACGCGCCACCGCGAACCACAGGCCGGCGACAAGCGCGACGAAGCCCAGCAGCACGGCCTTGCGCTGCAGGAGCTCGGCGTCGACGCGCAGCTGCGCGGCCGGCGCGAGGGCCGCCACGCAGGCCGCCAGCGCGCCCCACAGGAGACCGGCACGCGTGGCGAAGCGCACCACGAGGTGCAGGCCGAGCGCCAGCCCGAGGTAGAGCACGCTCAGCACGACGAGGGCGAGCGGCGAGTGCACGAAGGGCGTCGCGCGCACCCCCACGGTCACGAAGGCGGCCGCCAGGCCGAGCGGCCAGAGCCACTCGAGCCGCCGCCAGGACGAGGGCCTGGACGAGGTAGCGCTGGGCACGGGGAGAGGCATGGGAATCCGCTTCTTCGGCCGCGGCGGGGGTCGGACTCGATCCCGCTCGGGCTCGCGCGGGCGGGCCGGAGGCCGTAGCCGCCCCGCGCCGGACGAGCCCGGCGTTGATTTCGCACCCGTCTGGCCGAACGATGCCCCCCGCCTTGGACGTTCCTCCCCCTCCGGCCCACCCCGCGCGCGAGCTCGCCTGGGCCAGCGCCGCCGGCCTGCTCGCCTTCCTGCCGCGCCTGCCCCTGCTCGGCCGGGCGCCCCTCGCGGTGCTCGACGCGGAGCTCACGGCCCTCGCCCAGGCCGCGCCGGCCACGGGCTGGAGCGCGGGCGGTCTCTCGGGCCTCGCCACGGCCCTGCTCGGCGACGCGCAGGCCCTGCGCCTCCCGCAGACCCTGCTGGCCGCGCTGGTCGCGCCGCTCGTGTTCGGCTGCGCGCGTCGGCTCGGTCTGCCGCGCGCGGCCGCGCTCGCGGCGGCCCTGCTCGCCACGCTCCATCCGCTGGCGGTCGAGCCCGCCGCCTGGCTCGCGCGCTTCGGCGCCGAGGTCGGCCTCGTGCTCGCCCTCGTCGGCCTGTTCGCCGCGCTCGGCAGCGCACCCGCCACGCGCCGCTGGAGCGTCCCGCTCGCAAGCCTCGGACTCGTGCTCGTGCCGCTGCTCCTGGACGCACCGCGCGCGCCGCTGCCGGCCGCGCTCGACTTCTCCACGCGCCTCACCCACGCGGCCCTCGCACCCGGCGAGCACCTCGCACGCTGGCTCCTGATCGGGCCCTTCTCCTGGTCGCACCCCCATCCCGCGCTGCACGGTGCAGGCGAGCTCGCGCTCGGCTCGCTGAGCGCGCTAGCCACGCTGGCGCTGTGCGTCGTGCTGCGCCGCCGCGCGCCGCTCGTGGCCGCCGGCCTGGCCTTCTTCCTCGTGCTCGCGCTCGTCGGCGCGCTGTTCCCGCGCGCACCCGAGCTCGCACCCGAGAGCGAAGGCGCGCGCGCGGGACTCGGCCTCAGCCTGGCGGTGGTGGTGGGCACGCGCGTGCTGTGGATGCGCCACCCGCGGCGCCTCGCCGGCCTCGCGCTCGTCGTGCTGGCCGGGCTCGCCGCGCGCAGCCTGGAACGCCAGCGCGTCTGGCGCGACGAGAGCGCACTGCAGTCGGCGACGCTCGCGGACCAGCCCGGACACCTCGGCGCCGAGCTCGCGCGCGCGCGCCTCGCACTCGGCGCCGGACGACTTTCGGAGGTCGAGCGCGCGCTGGCCGGCCTCGCGGCGCGCGCCCCCGAGGAGGGCGAGGTGGCGCTCCTGCAGGGCGAGCTCGCGCTGCGCCGCGCACTCCTGCCCGGCCAGGAAGCGCACCTCCGGGTGGCGCAGAGCGCCCTGGAACGCGCGCGCACGCTGAGCCCCGAGGTGACGCGCGTGCTCGAGTGTCTGGGCGAGGTCCACCAGCGCGCGCGCGACGAGGCCGGCGCGCTGCGCCTGCACGAGGAGGCCCTGGCGCGCGAGCCCTGGCGCCCGCGCGCGCGCGCGCTGGCCGGCAAGGCCTGCCTCGCGCTGGGCGACGTCGACGGCGCGGCCGGACACTTCGCGCATCTGACGCGCGCCTGGCCGCGCGACGTCGAGGGCTGGACCGGGCTTGGGCACGCACGCCTCGGTCAGCGCGACGCGGACGGTGCGCGCGCGGCCTTCGAGCGCGCCGTCGAGCTCGAGCCCGACCATCCCGAGGCGAACTCGGGCCTGGCGCAGGTGCTGGAGCTCGCGGGCGAACGCGCCGCGGCTCTCGCACACCACCGCCGGGCCCTGGCCGTGAACCCGGAGCTCGCCGATTCGCTCTACGGCGGAGCGCTGCTGCTCGAGAGCAGCGCGCCCGAGCGCGCGCTCCTGTGGCTCGAGCACCTCGTCGCGCGCCAGGGTGCTCCGCGCCCGCACGTGCGCGCGCACCTCGCGGCGGCGCGCCTGTGGCTCGCGCGCGGGGAACCCGCGACCGCGCGCGCGCGCCTCGCGACGGTGCTCGCCTTCAACCCCGAGCAGGCCGAGGCGCGCGCCCTGCTGGCCGAGCTCGAGCGCGACGGCGGATGAGCGTGCCCCTCTCCTCGCGCGCGCGCACCGCGCTCACCTGCCTCGGGCTGTTCCTGGCGGCGACGCTGCCCTACCTCGCGACGCTCGCCTTCCCCTTCGTCGCCTACGACGATCCCGACTACGTCACCCGGAACCCGATGGTCCAGGGCGGGCTCACGCTGGACGGCCTGCGCTGGGCCTTCACCGCCGCGCACGCCTCGAACTGGCATCCCTTGACGTGGCTCTCGCACATGCTCGACGTCGAGCTGTTCGGAAGCCACGCCGGCGGCCACCACGCGACGAGCGTGCTGCTGCACGGCCTGAACGCGGGCCTGTGCTTCCTCGCGCTGCGCGCGCTGACCGGGCGCGCGGCGCTCGCCGCGGCGGTGGCGCTCGTCTTCGCCGTGCATCCGCTGCGGGTCGAGTCGGTGGCCTGGGTCTCCGAGCGCAAGGACGTGCTCGCGGGCCTGTTCTTCTTCCTCGTGCTGCTCGTGCACGCGCGCCGCGCGCGAAGCGGCGGGGCGGGCCTCTTCGCGCTCGAGTTCCTGTGCCTCGCCCTCGGCCTGCTGGCGAAGCCGATGCTGGTCAGCGTGCCGCTCGTGCTTCTCGCGCTCGATCTCGTCGTGCCGGAGCGCGCGCGCCTCGGCCTGCGCCGGCTCGTGCTCGAGACGCTGCCCTTCGCCCTGCTGGCACTCGCCTCGGCGCTCCTGACCGTGCACGCGCAGCGCGCGGGCGGCGCGCTGAACACGCTCGAGTTCCTGCCGCTCGAGGCGCGCCTCGCGAACGCGCCGCTCTCCGTGTGGAGCTACCTCGGTCACCTCCTGTGGCCGAGCGGCCTCGCCTACTTCCATCCGCACCGCGCGCTGGTCGCGCCCGAGGAGCCGGCCTGGAGCCCGGCCGCGCTCGTGGCCCTGGCGGCGCTGGGCATCCTCGCGGGCGCAGCGTTCCTCCTGCGCCGGCGCGCGCCGCTCGTCACGGCCGGCGTCGCCTGGTTCCTCGTGATGCTGCTGCCCGTGATCGGCCTCGTGCAGGTCGGCGAGCAGGCCCTGGCCGACCGCTACGCATACCTTCCGACCGTGGGCGCGACGCTGGCGCTGCTCGCGCTCGTCGGGCCGCCACTCGTGCGCGCGGCCGGGGCGCGCGCGGCGACGGGACTCGTGTTCGTCGTGGCCGGCGCGCTCGGCCTGCGCACGCTGCAGCAGGTGCGCACCTGGGAGAGCTCGCGCGCGCTCTACACGCACGCTCTCGCCGTGACCGCGCGCAATTACGCGGCCCACGCCGGCCTGGCGGTGGTGCTGCACGAGGAGGGCGATCGCGCGGGCGCGCGGCGCGAGCACGAGGCCGCGCTCGCGCTGCGCCCGACCTACGCGCCGTCCCTGTACGGGCTCGGGCTGCTCGCGCAGGAGGACGGGCAGCGCGCGGAGGCGCTCGACCTCTACCGGCGTGCGCTGGCCGCGCTGCCCGCGCACTCGCCCTCCGAGCTCAACCTGGGCGGACTGCTGGCCGAGGAAGGTGACCTCGTGGGCGCGGCGCAGTGCTTCGAGAACGTGCTCGCACGCGAGCCCGAGCAACCCGACGCGCGCACGAACCTCGCCCAGCTGCTCTCCGCCATGGGCGAGGCCGAGGCGGCGCGCGCGGAGCTCGAGCGCGTCCTCGCGCAGCATCCGCGCCACGGCGCCGCCTGGTACCTCCTGGGCGAGCTCGAGGAGCGCGTCGGTCGCCACCCGGAGGCCCTCACGGCCCTCGAGCGCGCCCGCGGCGGGCCGCGGCACCTGGACGCGACGCGCCTGCTCGTCTGGATCCTCGCCTCGGCCCGGGAGGACGCGCTGCGCGACGCGCCGCGCGCCCTGGCCCTGGCGCGCGAGCTCGCCACGGCCGGGCGCGAGGACCCGCCCGCCCTGGAGGCCCAGGCCGCGGCCCTGGCGGCGAACGGCGAGTTCGCGCGGGCGGCCGCCGCGCTGGAGGCCGCCGCCGCCCAGCTCTCGCCGGGACCCGCGGCCGGACTCAAGGCCCGCGCCGAGCTCTATCGACAGGGGAAGCTCTTCCTGCACCCCCACTAGCCCCGGAGCCTCCTCTCCGGCGTGGACGGCCCCCGGGCCGTGTGCTGGAATCCCTCCCTCTCCCAACGCGCCCGAGGGGCCTCCCGTACCGTTTCCTGACGCGCTCCGCACCCCGGCCCCTCCCGCCTCCCCCTGCATGCACGCTGAAGAGTCTCCCTCGCGGGGCCGTCGTCTCGGGTTCGCCCTCCTGCTCGCGGCCCTGGCCTTCGCGCTCTACCTCCCGGTGCGGAGCTTCGAGTTCCTGAACCTCGACGACCCGTCCTACGTGACCGCGAACCCGGTCGTGCAGCGCGGCCTCACGGCCGACGGAATCGCCTGGGCCTTCGGCTTCCAGAACGCGAACTGGCACCCGCTGACCTGGCTCTCGCACATGCTCGACGTCGAGCTGTTCGGGCAGGACGCCGCCGGTCCGCACCTCGTCAACGCGCTCCTGCACGCGCTCTCCAGCGCGGCCCTGTTCCTGGCGCTGACGGCGCTCACGCGCCGCACCCTCGCGAGCCTGCTGGTCGCGGCGCTGTTCGCCGTGCACCCGGTGCGCGTCGAGTGCGTGGCCTGGGTCTCCGAGCGCAAGGAGCTGCTCGCGGCGCTGTGCTTCTTCCTGATGTTGCTGGCCTATGCGAGCCACGTGCGCGGCGCGCGCCACGGCTACGCGCTGGCGCTCCTGTGCTTCGCCCTCGGCCTGATGGCGAAGCCGATGCTCGTCACGGCGCCCTTCGTGCTGCTCTTGCTCGACGTCTGGCCGCTCGGCCGCCTCGACCGGCGCGCGTGGCTCGAGAAGCTGCCCTTCCTCGCGCTGACGGCGCTCTCCTGCGTGCTCACCTTCCTGGCCCAGCGCGCCGGCGGCGCGGTCGGCGAGCTCGGTACGCTGCCGCTCACGACGCGCCTCGCCACCGCGGCCGCGGGCCTCTTCGAGTACGCGCGCGTGACCGTCTGGCCGAGCGGCCTGGCGGCCTTCTACCCGCACCCGGCCCTGACCGGCGCGAGCCAGACCCTGGGCGCCGCCCTCGGCGCAGCCCTCCTCGTGGTCGGCTCGCTCTGCGCCTGGCGCGCGCGCGCCTGCTGTGGCGCGTTCTTCACGGGCTGGTTCTGGTTCCTCGGCATGCTCGTGCCGGTGATCGGCCTCGTGCAGGTCGGCGACCAGGCCTGGGCCGACCGCTACGCGTACCTGCCCACGCTGGGCCTCTTGATTGCGGCGGTGCTGGGCCTCGGCGAGGCGCTCTCCGCGCGCGCCGGTCTGGCGCGTGCGCTGGCCGGAGCCGGCCTCGCGGCCAGCCTGGTGCTCGCCTTCGTGACCACGCGCACGTTGCCCCACTGGCAATCGAGCCGCGCGCTGTACGAGCGCGCGATCGCGGTCACCGAGCGCAACTTCGTGGCCCACAACAACCTCGGCCTCGTGTACCTCGAGCGCGGCGACCTCGGGGCCGCCGAGCAGCACTTCGGCGAGGCCGTGCGCAGCCTGCCCGGTTACGTGCCGGCGCTCTTCAACCTGGCGCTCGTCGCCGAGCGCAGGAGCGACTTCCAGGGCGCCGTGAACCAGCTGATGAAGCTGCTCGAGGTGCGCCCCGGACACGCCGAGACGCTGATCAAGCTGGCGGGCCTCGCGCGCGCCGGCGGCGACAGCGCCCAGGCCGCGGCCTTCTACGAGCAGGCCAGCGAGGCGAACCGCTCGAATCCGCTGGTTTACGCGGCCTACGCGCGCTTCCTGCTCGAGACGGGCGAGATCGATCGCGCGCTGAACAGCGCGAAGAGCGCCCTGACGCTCGATCCGGCGCAGGGCGAAGCCTGGCTCGTGAAGGGCGAGGTCGAGCTGCGCCAGGGCGAGGGCGAGGAGGCCGAGCGCAGCCTGACGCGCGCGGTCGAGCTCGCGCCCGGCTCGGCCGAGGCCCAGGCCGCCTACGGGCGCCTGCGCGCGCTGGCCGGCGACAC